>VYMF01000012.1_pt1 | contig 137551 bp, 126 predicted proteins | sample 5115271 | NCBI WGS metagenome assembly VYMF01 (sample SAMN12291778, study PRJNA351875) | freshwater metagenome | isolation source: freshwater lake | place: USA: Michigan, Wintergreen Lake | collected 2013-08-08
CCACATCCGCCTCACGGCCACCGGCGTGGCCACACAATCAACGGGACCTACTGGTCAACAGCGGAAAAACGCTCTTGACAAGGCTGGCCACTACATAGAAGACGGCAGCCACTCGGACGGCAGGAGCACAGGGGGCTGTCTACTTCCACTCCGCCACGAACAGGTTCGTTTCCCCTTCTTTCGTCGCGCCGCGATTGCTGGCGAAAATCAGCTTCTTGCCGTCGGGACTGAACATGGGGAAACCGTCGAACTCGGGGTTCGTGGTGATCTGCGTGAGATTGCTGCCGTCGAGCGCCACGGTGTACAGATCGAAATTGCGGCTGCGCGGGTTCTTGTGATTGCTCGAGAAAATGATGGCCTTGCCATCCGGCGTCCATGACGGACCAAAGTTCGCGCCCCCCAGCTTCGTGATCTGCGTCTGATTGCTGCCGTCGGCGTTCATGACGAACAGCTCCATGCGGTTGGGGCGGATCATGCGCTTCGCGAGCAAGTCCTGATACGCCTTGAGCTCCGCCGGATTGTCGTAGTGCCAGGCGCGATACACGATCTTGGTGCCGTCGGGGCTCCACCACGGGCCGCCGTCGTAGCCTGGCGTGGTCGTGAGACGCTTCACGTCGGTGCCGTCGACGTTCATGGTATAAATGTCGAGATCTCCATCCTTGAGACTCGTGAACACGATGCGCTTGCCGTCGGGACTGAGCACGCCCTCGGCGGTGTACACGCCGTAGTTCGTGAGGCGCTTCATGTTCTTGCCGTCGATATCCGTCGTGTAGATGTCGTACGGGTCGATGCCCCACACATAGCCGGCGCTCGGATCGGGCTTTACGGGGCACGCGGTATCGGCGTGATGCGTGGCGCCGAAGAACAGCTGCTTGCTGCCGGGGAGGAACCACCCGCAGGTGGTCTTGCCGCCACGTGAGACCTTCGTCAGCTCGCTGCCGTCCGCGCGCATGACGTACTGCTGATCGCAGGCGCGTCCGTCGCGGGTGCTCTGGAAGGTGATGAACTTGCCGTCGGCGCTGAAATACGCCTCGGCGTTCTCTCCACCGTCGGTGAGCTGCAGCAGGTTGGCGAGGTGCGCTTCCCCTTCACTCGCCGCGATGGGACGGCGTAGCGGTTGCGCGCTGGACGAGGCGGGGGCGGGCTGGCTGCTGCACGCGGCCATGATGGAGGCCGCGAGTACTCCGGCGGCTACGGAAATCCGGTGGGTGGTTGTCGACATGCGCTGAACCGTACCGCGCGGCCCGTGAGGGGGCAATCCGGATTATTCCGGTGGTGGCTGACGGCATCATGCCTGAACGACCGAGGCGGAGAGCCGGCACGCCGCTGCGGCGCATGGGGCCTCATCACGCAAAACCCCGCCCCCCACCCCACCAAACCCGGATCCCGTCACGGCTCCGCTGCGAGGCCGCACGCGAGACGTCGATGATGCGGTCATCTCAACCGGACCGCATGCTCTCTCGACCTCTCGTCGTCTTCACCCTGCTGCTGCTCGCGGCTCCCCCTGCCGGGGGACAGTCGCCCCAGCACCCTGACACGCTGTCGGTCACCCTGGCCGACGCGTTGGCTCGCGTCTCCCGCGAAGAGCCTCGTCTGGCCGCCGCGCGAGCGGCTCGCGAAATGGCGCGCGCCGCACGTGGCGAAGCCCTCAGCGAACGGCGCAATCGCGTGCTGCCTCAGGTGTCGGCGTCCTTCGGGACGCAGCGCGTCGCGCAGAATCAGTTCACGGAGATCGCCCGCCGTGCCGGGATTCCGCCAACGCCCGCGGAAGAACTCGATCCTTTCTCGCGCGTGTTCGCATCTCCCAACTCACGCGACGCGTCGTTCCGCGCTGCCATTCGCCCCTTCGACGGCGGTGTCGCATCGGCGCGTGTCGATGCGGCGCGAGCCGGGTTCGATGCCAGTGTGCTGGCGGAATCGCAGGTGCGCGCCGCCCTCGAGGTCGAGATCGTCACGCGATACGCCGACGTCCAACTCCACCGGCGCCTGCATGACGTCGCGGATTCCGTGTTGCGGCAGGCCGAACGTACCCTGGCACTCACGCGACAGGCGGTTGTTCAGGGACGCACCGCCGAGTTCGAAATCTGGCGCGTGGAAGCCGAGGTGGCGGCGTTGCGACCGGCGCAGCTCGATGCCCAACGGAATACCCGCCTCGCGGAGCTGGCGTTGCGGCAGTTGCTCGATCTGCCGGACCATACCGTGCTGAAGCTCGAGGCGCCCCCCGAGTCGTGGAGCGGCGATACGCTGTCGACCACACGCCTGACCGACTCGTCGCGCCCCCGCGCGGCGGACCGGCGCGACGTACGGTTTGCCTTGCGGGAGTTCGACGCGCGCGAGCGCCAAGCCGCAGCGGGGTACCGGGCGGCATGGCGGTCCCTGCTTCCCGTCCTCGATGTGACGCTCACGCATCAGCGGCTCGCCTATCCCCTGCGCAATGCGAACTGGGGGGGCCCCTACTATCCGAACACCGTGCTTGGCGTGTCGTTCACCCTCCCGCTCGACTTAACCGGTGGCAGCCTCACCCGTGTGGAATCGGCCGCGGCGGCTGTGCGCCTTGCCACGGCACAGCGTCGCGATGCCGAACGGGTGCACGCCCTCGAGCAACTCGATACGCAGACGCAGCTCGAGGCAAGTCGACTCGAATGGGAGGCCGCCGTTGCCGGTGCCGAGAGCGCCGACAAGGCGCTGCAGGTGGCGCGCGCGCGACACGAAGTCGGTCGCGCCTCACTGCTCGAGTTGCAGGATGCGCGCGTGACCTGGCTGCGCGCCATGGCCACCCGCGCGCGCGCGGCGCGCGATCGCATGGTCATCGAAGCCCGTACGGCCCGCCTTGACCGGCTCCCGCTTTCTTCTGTCCAACCCTGACGGTGTGCTCATGACCAACACTCATCGCGGCGCTCGCCGTACTGCGTTCCTGCTCGGCCTTTCACTGCTCCCGCTCACCACGATCGGGTGCGGCACCGACCCGACCGGCGATAGCACGCCTCGCCACGCCGATCGCACGGTGGATGGTGTCGTGCAGAAGGATCAACTCACCGACAGTTCCGTGTTGTCGGATACCACGCGTGGCATGGCACACAGCCCAACCGCCTCGTCGTCAGCCATGTCGTCGTTGCTGACCGGCACGCTCGAGCCGCAGGCGCGCGCGCTGCTGCGTGCGGAGCTTTCGGGCGTCGTGCGTACCCTTCGCGCCAAGGTGGGGCAGCGCGTTGCCGCCGGGCAGCTGTTGGCAGAGCTCGATGTCCCTGCCCTGCAGTCGGCCCTGACGGCGGCCGACGCGCAGGTCCTGGCGCAGGAGATGGCGCTGCGGCAGACGAAGCGCGAGCACGATCGGGTCGCGCACCTGTTGCCGATTGGCGGCGTGAGCAAGGCCGAGATGGAGGAGTGGGAGAGCCGCGTGCAGGCGGTGAACGCTGCACTCGATGCCGCTCGCGCCCAGCGTGCGAACGCGGCCGCCGACGTGCAGCGACTCACCGTGCGCGCCCCATTCGACGGCATCATCGAGCGTCAGATCACGACCCAGGGTTCGATGGTGCAGGCCGGCGATGAACTCGTGAGCGTCGTCGACCCGCGCATGCTCGAGCTGGCGGCGGGTGTGGCCGTTGACGACGCCTCACGGGCGCGTCCCGGGATGCGGGTTTCACTCCGCATTGCAGGAATGGCCGATTCGGCGATCATGGCGCGCATTGTTCGCGTGTCGCCATCGCTCGATCCGGTCACGCGGCAACTCCGTGTGACCGTGCTCGTGCCCAATGCGAACGGGCGCATTCCTGCCGGTTCGTGGGCCGAAGGCACGTTGACCAACAGCACCGGCACACCGCGCTCCACGTCGGGAGGGCACTGACATGTGGATCTCCGATTTGGCCATCCGTCGCCCGATTGTCGCGGTGGTCTCGATGCTGGTGCTGGTCATGGCGGGTATTCTGGCCCTCCGCAGTCTCGAAACCGACGAGTGGCCCGACGTCCAGGCGCCGATGGTGACCGTTACGGTCCCGTATCCGGGTGCGACGCCGGCTGAGATCGAGCGCGAGCTGTTGCGGCCGCTCGAAGACCGCGTGCGCAGCGTGGCCGGTCTCAAGAAACTCAAGGGCACGGCGGGCGACGGCTATGCGCTGCTCTTCGCCGAATTCGTCTTCAGCAAGGCGCCCACTGAGGCGGTCCAGGAGGTGCGCGACGCGGTGAGCGCAGCCCGAGGTGATCTGCCTCGCGAGGTGGAGGAGCCGGTGGTCGAACGCTTCAGCGAAACCGACTTGCCGGTGCTCACCGTGGCCGTGGGCGGGAGCGGCGACCCGCTGGCTCTCGGTGCTGACGCCCGCCGACTTGCCCGCGAGCTACGCGGCGTCCCGGGCGTCGCACAGGTACGCGTCATCGGTGATGCGGTGCCGGAGATGTCGGTGCACGTGCGTCCTGAAGCACTCCGCGCATCGGGCATGACCCTTGCCGAGCTCACGGCGCATCTCGAACGCCAGAACGTGTCGGTGCCGATTGGTCGTCTCGAAGGTCGCGATCGCGAAGCGACGCTGCGCTTTCAGGGGCGACCGGCAAACGCGGCCGACTTCGGGGCGTTGCCGCTCGCGACCAGCAACGGGCAGGTCGTGCGGTTGCGTGACGTGGCCGATGTACGCGTACGCGCCGCCGAGCAGCGCGCGGCGGCCTTGGTTGACGGACGCGCGGCGGTCACGCTCGAAGTGCGGAAGCGCCGCGGCGCGAGCGCCACCACAGTGGCCGAGGGCCTCCACGCGCGAATGACGGCGTTGGCACCAGCGTGGCCTGCCGGACGCACGATGCGCGTCATCCAGGATGCTGGCCGGCGCACCGCCCTCGCGGTGTGGGACGTGCAGAAGACGCTGCTCGAAGGAGCGGTGCTCACGGTGCTGGTGGTGTTCGTCTTCCTGAACAGCTGGCGCTCGACGGTCATTACCGGTCTCGCGTTGCCGGTCTCGGTGCTGGCCAGCTTCATGGCAGTGTGGGCCTTTGGGTTCAAGCTGGAAACCATGTCGTTGCTGGGACTGTCGCTGGCGATCGGCATTCTGATCGACGATGCCATCGTGGTGCGCGAGAACATCGTGCGACATGTGGAGATGGGGAAAGACCACTTCACCGCGTCCCGCGAGGGCACGCGTGAGATCGGACTGGCCGTGCTCGCGACAACTGCGGCGATTGTGGTGGTGTTCGTGCCGGTGGGCTTCATGAACGGGTTGGCCGGCCAATACTTCAAGCCCTTCGCGCTCACCATCGCGTGCGCCGTGATGGTGTCGTTGTTCGTCAGCTTCTCCCTCGATCCGATGCTGTCGGCGTACTGGCCCGACCCGCATGTACCGGTGGAGCAGCGCGCGTGGCTCAGTCGCGTGCTCCATCGCTTCAACCGCTGGTTCGATGGCATCGCCGGGAAGTACCGCGCGGTGATTGCGTGGGCGCTCCGGCATCGTGGGGCCACACTGGGGGCTGCGGGGCTGACGTTGGTGGTGGCGGCGCTGCTGCCGGCTGCGGGGCTCGTGGGCGCCGAGTTTCTCCCGGAGGACGATCGCGGGGAAGTCGGTATTCTGGTGGAGGCGCCCCCGGGCGCGTCGCTGGCGAATACCACCGCGCGAGCCGAAGCGGCTGCCGCGATCGCCCGTCGTCTCCCCGAGGTGCGCACGGTGTACACCACCGTCGGTGGTGGTGAGGGAGATGTGTCGCAGGCCCAGGTTCTCGTGCTGCTGACCGCCCGCGCGGCGCGCGATCGTTCGGCTCGGCAAATCGCGACGGCGCTCCGCGATGACGTCCATCCACTGCGCGGGGCCACCTTTGCGGTCATGGACCTCGGACTCAACGGGTTCCTGAAGCCCATTCAACTCCAGGTGCGCGGCACCGAGGCGAGCACGCTGCCGCAAGTCGCGGCCGCCATCGCGGCGCGCATTCGCACCGTGCCGGGCGCGGTCGATGTGGCGCTCTCGAGCCGTCCTGGGGCACCCGCCGTCGACATCGAATTGCAACGGGCGTTGTCGGCAACCATCGGCATGACGCCGGCCGATGTCGCGGGCGCACTGCGGGTGGCGTTTGCCGGGGTCGAAGCCGGTCGTTGGCTCGACGACGACGGAGACCTGCGGAAGGTGCGCGTGCAGCTGCCGTCGTCCCGGCGTCAGAATGCCGCCGATCTTGGTGCCCTGCCGTTGCAGGTCCCGGGCCCCGATGCGCGCATGCAGGCCGTGCCCATGGCGCAGGTGGCGACGGCCACGGCGGTCACCGCTCCCACCAAAATCGAACATGAAGACGGGGCCGCGACCGTCACCCTCACGGCGAATGTCCTGGGGCGCCCGCTGGGGGACGTCGCCAGCGGTATCGATCGCGTGCTGGCGTCCATGTCGCTCCCGCCCGGGGTGACGGTGGCGTACGCCGGTGACGTGAAGGATCAGCAGGACGTGTTCAGCAATATTCTGCTGGCGCTCGCCGCCGCCGTGGTGGGGATGTACTTCGTGCTCGTCCTGCAGTTCAATTCGTGGACCGAGCCACTGGCCATCCTCACCTCGTTGCCCCTCTCGGCGGTGGGCGTCGTCGGTGCCTTGTGGATGACCGGCATGACCATCAACATCATGTCACTCATCGGCGTGATTCTGCTGTGCGGTGTGGTGGCGAAGAACGCCATTCTCCTGCTGGACTATGCCAAGCAACTACGCGAAGGAGGATGGACGCTGACTGATGCCTTGGTGGAATCAGGAGCGACGCGCCTGCGACCGATCATGATGACCACGGTCGCGCTGGTTGCCGGTATGGTGCCGGTCGCGATCGGCCGTGGTGAAGGCGCCATGTTCCGGGCGCCATTGGGTGTGGCGGTGATTGGCGGAACGGTGACCAGTACTGCGCTCACGTTGCTGGTTGTCCCAGTGGTGTACGCGCTGCTTGATGGTGTACGGCAGCGGGTGCGCACCCGGTCGCCATCACGTTCCGGCCAGGCAACTGCGCCGGCGGCGCCGCACGGAACGCTGCGCCCTGAGGGGCTGGCGTGACCGTACCCCTTGAATACGGGCCGGAGGCGGCACCGGCGCGCCCGCGGACCGTGCTGTCGCGCATCTCGCGGGGTGAGCTGCTCACGCTGTTGGCGGTGGGGATTTTCGCCGAGTTGCTCACGGTGGGGTGGATTGCCGCGGTCCTCAACCGGGAGAGCAGTCCGTACTCGTGGGAGCAGGCCTTCGGACTCGTCGCTGTGGATTTACTGGCCTTGGCGTGGCTCCCTGTCCCGCTCTTTGCCTGGTACGACCGGTTTCCCCTTGGCGGCGCGAAGCACGTGCGACATGCGGGGGTGCGCGCGGTGGGCGCAGTCGCGGTGCTGTTCGCGTCATCGTGGGTCTCCACGACCGCCCTGCGCCGTACCGGCAATATCATCGGCGTGCATCCTGACGTGCTGTCGGCCATGGCGCCGGGGTACCCGGCGCAACTGTTCTGGGCGGCCTGCGCGGTGTTCGGGGTATCGATGGCGTATCTGGTGTTGCGGCGCTTGCATGGCGCACGCGACCTGGAGCTGCGCAACGCCGAACTGCAGCGGCTGACGCTCGAAGCACGGCTGAATGCGCTTGCGGCTGAACTGCATCCGCACTTCCTGTTCAATGCGCTGAACAATCTCGCGGAACTGGTGCATCACGATCCGGCGCGGACGGAAGCGGTGCTGTTGCATTTGTCGTCGCTGCTGCAGGCGACGCTCACGACGAGTCGACAACGCACGGTCCCCTTGGCGGAGGAGCTGCAATTGCTCGACGACTACCTGGCGATCCAACGCATGCGATTCGAAGACCGCTTGCAGGTCACATCGCATATCGAGCCGTCGGTGATCACGGCGCGTGTTCCGCCCATGTTGCTGCAACCGCTGGTGGAGAATGCGGTGGTGCACGGTATCGAGGGCCGCGTCGGCGCGTCCCAGCTGCGGATCAGCATTCGCGCCGACGCGGGCATGGTGGAGGTGGCGGTCGACGATGACGGCCCGGGTCCCGGCGGTTCGGCGCATCGCGGGACCGGAACCGGCCTGCGGAATGTGCGGGGGCGACTGGCGGCGCTCTACGGCGAGATGGCGACCGCAGATCTCATGGCGCTTCCCGGAGGCGGTGCGCGTACCGTGCTGCGCTTCCCGATAGCGTATCAATGAGCGTGATGCCGACGTCGCCGGTTCTGCGTGCCTTGATCGTCGATGACGAATCACTCGCGCGCCAGCGTCTCAAACGACTGCTGTCGCAGGACAGTCGCGTGCAGGTGGTCGGTGAAGCCGCCGATGTCCCCACGGCACGCCAACAGTTGCCGGTGCTCAAACCCACGTTGTTGTTTCTGGATGTGTCGATGCCGGGCGAAGACGGTTTCGCGCTGTTGCAGGATGTGCCACCAGAGCTGCGGCCGTTCGTGGTGTTCGTCACGGCGCACGCCGCCGCGGCCGTACGGGCCTTCGATGCCCGGGCCACCGATTTTCTGGTCAAGCCGGTGCGCATCGAGCGCCTGACGGAATCCGTGGGGCGTGCCGCGGAGGCGATGGAATCGCGTGCGACTGCGCAACCGCTGTTCGACGACGACGTCCGGGCGGAATTGGCTCGCCTTGTCCGCGATGTTGCGGGCCACCGGAACACGGCGCCGGCAGTGGTGCATTTCGCCGTGACCGTGGGGCGTCGCACCCGTTTCGTGACGGTCGATGAGGTCGACTGGTTCGAAGCCGATGGCAACTATGTGCGACTGCATGTGGGGCGCGAGACGCACCTGGTGCGCACAACGATGCAGAAGCTCGAGCAGAGCCTGGATCCGCTCCGGTTTGCACGCATTCACCGGTCGTACATCGTCCCGCTCGATCGGGTGCGGGAGCTGGTGCAGCTGAGGACGGGAGAATACGAACTGCGGCTGCGTACCGATGTGGCGCTCCCGGTCATGCGTACCTATCGGGATCGACTGCCGCTGGGGTGACGAACGACAAAACGGGCCGCCAGTGTTTGGCGGCCCGTTTGCGTCACCCTTCGAACCGTCGGGCGCCCTACATGCCGCTTCGGCGGGCCACACCCGGCTTGGCGGTCGGCGTGCTGGCGGCGGCGGTGAAGAGATCCTTCTGGGTGTTGCCCTGGCGCATGATTTCCAGGGCGCGGCGCAGCTGGTTGTCGTCCTTGAGGCTGCGCCGGCGGACGAGCGTATCACCGAAAGCGATCTTGGCCACGCGGTCTTCGATGCTCCGGTCGACGTCGCTCGAGCCGGCGTCCCACACGGCCTTGTCCAGCTTGACCGTGTCGGCAATGAGGCGGCGGTACACTTCGTCACGCCACGCCGGCTGCACTTCGAAGTTCGGCGCGATCTTCCCCTTCTGCAGTTCGGCGACCGCGGCCACATGTGCGAGATACTTGCCGTACACCGGCAGCAGCGCGCGGCGGAGCTGCTGTTCGGCGGTCGAGAGCGTATCCGACTGCACGATCACGTCGGGGGTGATGGCACCGCCGCCGTACACCGTCCGGCCGCTGGCCGACTTGAACACCGGGCGCGCCTTGCGCACCGAGTCGGTCTCGAGGCTGTCGGGCATGACTTCGACGAACTGTCCTTCCGCGTTGATCTTGCGATCCTTCTGAATGGAGCGTCCCGAAGGCGTGTACCACTTGCCCGTCGTGATCTTGAGCGCGTAGCCACCGTCGAGGTTGTACACACTCTGCACGAGTCCCTTGCCGAAGCTCGTCGTGCCCACGACCAGCGCGCGATCGTAGTCCTGGAGCGCGCCGGCAACGATCTCCGACGCAGACGCCGAACCGCCGTCTACCATCACGACGAGCGGAATGGCGGGGGCCAGCGGATCCTGCTGCGATACGAACTTCTGGAACTCCGCGCGGCCGCGTACCGACAACAGCTCCTTGCCCTTGGGCAGGAACAGGTTGGACATGGAGAACGCCTCTTCAAGGATACCGCCTGGGTTGCCGCGCAGGTCGATGATGAACCCTTTCGCGCCCTTCTTGCCGAGTGCGATGACGGCGTTCGCAATGTCTTCGGTGGTCTGCTCGGAGAAGCGTTCCAGCGGGATGTAGCCGGTCCGGTCGTCGAGCATCATGCTGTAGCGCACCGCCGGGACATGAATTTCCGCGCGCTTGAAGCTGAGCTTGACGGGCTGCGCCACGCCGATGCGCAGGAACTGCACACTGACCGGCGTGCCGATGGGGCCGAGGAGCTTGTTCTGCACCTGTTGCGTGCTGAAGCCGCGCGCGCTGGTGGTGTCGACGAGGGCGATCTTGTCCCCTTCCAGCACGCCGCCCTGTTCTGCGGGCGAGCCGGGGAAGACTTTGTTCACCGTCACGTAGTCGCCCACCTTCACGATTTCCATGCCGATCCCGGCGTAGCGACCGTTGGTGTTGCGCGAAAATTCCTCGAGCTGCTTGGGGGTGAAGAGCTCGGTGTAGGGATCGTTGAGTTCCTTCACGAGCCCGCGCGCGGCCTTTTCGTACAGCATCTGCGCGTCGAGGGTGTCCACGTACCGGAGGGCGACGAAGGTCAGCACCTGGTCGAGGAGTTGCGCGCCGCCCCGCGTCGAACGCGCCTGCAGGGCAAAGCCCGAGGCGAGCAACGGAACGAGCACGAGGCTGGCCAGGACGGCCTTGCGATTACGGGTCATGCGGGTCTCGCAAAAGGGAGAAACTGAAGACTACCACTATCTACGTACGTCGCCAGCCCGCTGCTGTTCCCAACAAGACCTCAGGCCTCATCCCTTGGCCGGGATCCCAGCACGTAGTCCACATGCCAGGCCTTCTCGTACTGCCGGATGGCGATGTCCCGCACCAGCCCCGCCGAGAGCAGCATCTCATGCGCCGGCTGCAGCACCCGCGACAGGTGGCTCGGGTACCGCTGCGTGAGCGGCATCTGCTCGGCCAGCCGCTCCAGCGAAATGCGCCAGGAGAGTCGGCCGTCGGCGCGGGCGACCTCGAGGATACGATACAGGCGGCGGGCGACCGGGCTGGACAGGGCGTGGTACCGGGCGGCCGACAGGGTGATGATGTGACGGGCGGCCAGGTTGGCGCGTAACGTGGCGGAGAGTGTCACCCGGGCGTCACCCGGTTCGCCCGCCGCCAGATTGCCGAACAGGTGCAGCTGTTCGCGGTCGGCCACGCGTCGGCGCTGCACCGACACGGTGCTGAGCACGGTAAAGCTGATGTCGGCCGGGCCCGTGGGCGCCGACCAGTACGCCCCTTCGGTACTCTCGAGGGTGGTGCGTTCGAGGCGGGTGAGCGCGGCGCGGAGCTGTTCGTAGGTACGCCCATCGGCCCGCCGCCCCATGGAGCGCAGGAACGAGTGGAGCGTGAACGTCACCGCGCCGTCAGCGGGTGAGCCGGCCTCGTGGTACCGGTGCAAGAGCTCGACGTAGACGTCCTGGTCGAACGTGCCGGGGAGGCGGTCGCCGGGGGCAGGGATGACGCGCCAGCGCCCGCCGTTCTCGGTGGTAAACGAGACGGGCGCATCGTCGGCCGAATCACTCAACCGGAATAGCGGGAGCTCCTCGAGCGAACGGTCGAGGAGCACCCCGCGCACGGCGGGACGCCTGCGGGCGGCGAGAGTCACGGCGGGGAAGTTGATGGAGCGCGGGAGGATGCGCCAGTGCAACCCTTCGGTGTCCTCCCTAGCGCTGTTCAACCGCAGTGGCTGTCAACAGTGCCCGCCGAGGCACCCAACGAGCTCGTCGCGTAACAGGGCGGCCCGCTCGGCGAGGGCTTGCTGACGACGTTGGTACTCGTCTCTCCCCGCAGCCGTCTCGATGCGCACGGGCTCGAAACCCAGTTCGCGCAGGTCGTACGGGCCCGCCTTCATGTCGAGCACGCGAAGATCCGACGCCAACGTGAAGCACGCAAAGAGCAGGTCGCTCCCTATCCACGGCATCGCGCCGAATGCCCACCGATAGAGGTCCATGTTGGCGTGGATGCACCCGGGCTGTTCGCGGTCGTAGCGCGTGGCATAGGCGAGCGGCCAGCGGTTGAGCGGCTTGGCCTCGGGGGCAAAAAAGCGGAAGGCGTCGAAGTGACTGCACGCTACGGGCCGGCTCTCCACCAACTCGTCGACTTCGTGCTGCGGCAGTCGCAGCGGCGCAATGTGCGCGTGTCGAATGGCGTGGCCACGGTACACCATGGCCCACTCGTGCATGCCGAAGCAGCCGAAGTTGGGGGCGCGCTCGCGGGTGGCGATGAGCATCTCGCGCACGCCGGCGAGTTTGGTGCGAACGTCGTGGGGCATGGCGCGTATGTCGCGTTGGATGACGCCGTCGACAGCCACGTACACGGGTGCGCTGAAGCGCTCGCGCGCCGGTGCGCTGTCTTCGAGCGCTTCGTGCGGCGCCGGGTGCCACGTTTCGAGCTGGCCCGCCGAGTACGGGTAGTACTGAAAGAGAAAATCGTAGACGGGATGTGCGACGCCGCGCGCCCGACGTTCACGCCGCGGACGCGCCCACGGCTGCACACGATCGTAGTGTGCCGCCGCGCGTGCTTGCCATTGAGCGGTGCTCAGGATGGTCAGAGCATCTCCGGTTCCATCGTCGTCTCGACGACTTTGCCGTTCACCAGCTGCACGTGATAGCACTTGGCGCCGGCGCGCGTCGCGACGACCCGCTTGATGGTGTTGTCTTCGAAGTAGAGCCCCGCGTCGTTGTCGCACGCGTATCCCGGCTGCATCTCGCCGCTGCCAATGAGCTTCTGATACAGCGGACGACGGCCGGCTTCGGCATCGTAATGCGGCGAGTGGCTCCCCTTGAGGAAGCCCATGCACTTCACGATGGAAAGCGCCTTGGGGCGCGAGTCGGTGGTGCCTTCGTCGAACCAGCAGAGTGAGCCGGCGCTGGCGCCGCCGAGCACAATGCCGCGATCCCACGCCTGGCGGAGAATGACGTCGATCCCCTGCGCCTTCCAGATGGCTTGCTGATTGAGCGTGTTGCCGCCGCTTACGACAATGGCGTCCATGCTGAGCAGGACTTCATCCCATCCCTGCGTTTGCGACAGGCTTTCGATGAAGCTGTTCTGCACGAACGGCTCCACATTCAGCGGCGCACACGACTGGTAGAACGCCAGCGAGCCTGCGGGGCTGTCGGCGCTGGCGGTAGGCAGATAGCAGATGCGCGGCCGCGTCTTGCCGGTGAGCTGCGCCATGTAGCCAATGAACTTCGTGCGGAACCCACCGCCGGCGATGAGAATTTTGCGCGTGGCGCGGGCGGTCGAGAGGGGCATGTCGGTCATGGCGGGCGCGGGTGACGGGTGCGAATGAGCGGTGGAGGGGAGCGCGAGTGCGGCGGCGCTCAGCGTGGTCGTGGCAACGAAGTCGCGGCGGTTCATGGTATCACGCGGGTGAGGGGTCGCCGTCGTCGCACTTGGCGTCTTGCGCAAGTTCGGCGTCTTCGGCTTCCAGTCGATCATACAACCGCTCGATGGCATCGAACCAGAGGCGCCCCAGCTGCTGCTGCCCGTCGGCGGTGCTGGTCATGTCGCCGGGCACGGGCGGGGCGGTCACGCCCCCCGCTTCGTAGGCGGCGGCAATGACCTCTTTGCCCTCGATGAGCGGCAGGGGATGGTCATGCAAGCCGGCAAAGAGATGCAGCCCGTCGAGCTCCATCACGTACGCGAGCAGCAGCAGCTCCGCTTCGAGATCGTGCGTAATGGCATGCTCGTGCACGAACACCGTGCGGTCGCCGAGCCGGTCGTACAAGGTGGTGCCCACGCCGGGTTCGATGGTCTCTACCTGCCAGAAGCCCAACACCGCGCTGCCCTGCGCCTGTACAAGCCGTACGATGTCGGCGTCCATGCGCTGGCCGAAGCGCGCCTGCTGCGCCTCGAGCCATTGCGTGGCAGCGGTGGGTTGGCCCGGCGAGGCCACATGGTGATGCAGCGCCCACATGGTGAAGACATCCCCTTCTTCGTCGGGGAGCTCTTCCTCGGCGGGGACGCCCCACGCGGTCATGGCGTTGTCCATGAACTTGGCGCCGAAGCGCCGGTCGGCCCAGTCGACGATCTCCTGGGTGATGCGCTTGTCGCGTTGCATGAGGGTCGTGGCCAGATGCAACTCCGCACGCTGCGCAGCCGGCAGCGCCGCCACTTCGGGCGGTACGGCGGCGCCGTGGCACTTCTTGAACTTTTTTCCGGAGCCACAGGGGCAGGGGGCGTTGCGGTCCATGATGGTGGCGAATTGGGTTTATAGGCGCTGTGTGGCGCGGTGCCGGGCAGCGAAGCTCAGAGCGCGAGCTGTGCGCTGAAGCTGGCCGCATCGATGTTGCCGCCGCACACGACGAGTCCCACGGTTTTTCCGGCGAGCTGGTCACGCAACGGATACAGCAGCGCCGCGAGTGCCGCTGAGCCCGCGGGTTCGGTGACGAGCTTGGCGGCGCGGAAGGTGAGGCGCATCGCGTCGCGGATCTGGTCGTCGGTCACGAGCACCACGTCGTCGACGAACTGCCGGTTGAGCGCGTACGAGTAGGGCTCGCAGCGCGGCGCGCCGAGTGAGTCGGCGATGGTGCGCACTTTGTCGATGCTCTGTGGCGATCCGGCGGCAAAGCTGCGGTGCATGGTGTCGGCGCCTTCGGGCTCCACCACGTACACCGCGGTGTGCGGTGACAGCTGCTTGACCGCGCAGGCAATGCCACCGGTGAGGCCACCGCCACCGGCGGCCACGATGACGGCGTCGAGCTGAGCGCCTTCGTGTTGCACCTGCTCGAGGAACTCGAGTCCCACTGTAGCGGTGCCGAGTGCGGTGCGCGGGCCTTCGTAGGGGTGCACGAAGGTGCGCCCTTCCCGCGCGACGATCTCGTGGACACGCGTGAAGGCATCGTGCACCGTGTCCACCAGCTCCACCGTCGCGCCCAGTTCTTTGCAGAGCGCAATGCGGTACGGGTTGGCGGTGCGCGGCATGACCACCGTGGCGGTGGTGCCAAGTTCGCGCGCGCAGTAGCCGAGCGAGATGGCGTGGTTGCCAGCCGACACACCGGTGACGCCGCGCGCGAGTTCGTCCGCGGTGAGGTCGAGCATCACGGTGAGCGCGCCGCGCGGCTTGAAGCTGCCGGTACGCTGAAAGAGCTCTTCCTTGAGCCACACGCGCGTGTGCGGCGCGAGCCGGGCGGCGACGGCGTCGTCGACCAGTTCGCGCACCGGGGTGGTGACCACGCGCGTGCCCAGCCGGGTGCGGGCGGCGCGGATGTCGTGGAGCGAGGGGGCGGACATGGGGGTGGTCACGGTTAGCTCTCGTCAATGAGCAGCGCGATGTAGGGCGCGTATCGAAAGCGACGATTTCTTGAAAAACCGGTCATTTCTTCGAGGATGCCGGTCTTTGTCAATTTGGCGACCAGATTGTTGGCCGACACAAACTGCGCCCCCGTTATCTCCATCACGTTGGCAATGGTGACGATCGGCTTGGTGAACAGCGCTTCAAGAAGGCGGTGCCCGTTCGCAGCGGCGCGACCGGTCTGTTCCGTGATAAGCGCGCGATGCGCTTCCCGGAGTTGCACGATACGCCGCGCGACATCAGCGGCATCGGTGGCCACTTCGATAACACCGCGCAGGAAGAAGGCCAACCACCCTTCCCAGTCACCTTGATCACGCACTGCCTGAAGTCGATCGAAATACTCTGCGCGGTGTGCCTTGAGGTACTGCGAAAGATAGAGCACCGGCTTCTGCAGGATCTGCATCTCAACAAGCAGGAACGAAATGAGCAGTCGGCCAATGCGACCATTTCCATCAAGAAATGGGTGAATGGTCCCAAACTGCACATGCGCCAGCGCGATGCGCACGAGTGGAGGAATCGCGTCTGTGGCGTGCAAAAACTCCTCGAGATGTCCCAACGCCGGTGGTACCTCGTGCGGCGGTGGCGGCACGAAGATCGCTCGTGAAAGTGGCGCGCCAACGGGGCCAATCCAGTTCTGGCTCGTCCGGAGTTCGCCGGGCTGCAAGCGACCACCGCGCACTCTCTCGAGCAGAATGGTGTGAATCTCCTTGATGAGGCGCGTTGAAACGGGAAGCTCGCGGAGGCGCTGCAGCCCGACATTCATCGCGCGGACATAGTTTATGACCTCATCTACGTCGCGCGGCAGCAATTCGTCCAACAGCTCGGCTTCAGCGCGTAGCAGGTCCTGCAGAGAGCTTTGCGTGCCTTCGATCTGGCTCGAAAGTACGGCTTCGCGCCGAACGTACCCGAAGACGAGCAGATCAGGGTTTGGGAGAGTCAGGATAGACCCGTCGAGTCTGCCCAGCGCACGATCAGCGGCCGACAGAAGCACGGGCAGCTCCCCGTCCAGCCTGATTGGCGGGACCGGAGGGAGCGGGGCTGGAACGAACGCACGGTACCCAGTGGGCTGGCTCACGTAACGGCCAGCTCTTCCTTCCTGAAGCTGCTGCATTGCTACCTCCGCACAATACCGCTCAAAAATGACTTTGTGTGATAAGCAGAATATAACATAAATGACTAGATCGTTTTGTGTTAAGTGTAGAGTTTAATACAAGCAGATGAACTGCGGCTCCACCGCACGGCGGTAGAGATGCCCGCCACTCACGCCAGCGTGATCACCTGCCCGCTCACGTTCCGAGCGAGCGGACTGGCCAGGACCGCCACCACGTCGGCGACGGACTCGCGCTCTACGTACTCGGTCTTGTCGCCCATGTCGGCCACGTTGCTGGCGGTGCGGATGGCGGTGGGGGCGACGGCATTGGCACGCACGCCGTTCGCCTTTTCGTCCAGCGAGAGGGTGCGCATGAGTGTGAGCACCCCGCTTTTGGCGGCGGCGTAGGCGGCCATACCCGACGGGTTGCCGCCGGCGGTAGCCGCCACCGAGCCGAAGAAGACGAAGCTCCCCTTCGCGTCGCGCACGGCGGGGAGAAAGGCACGCGTGGTGGCGAAGGCGGTGGAGAGGTTGATGGTGAACTGCTTGGCCCACGCCTCGGGGTCGGCCTCGTCGAGCGGGCCCGTCATGCCGAAACCGCCAGCCACGCAGACCACCGCCTGCACTCCTTTCACGCCTTCGGCGCGGTGCGCCCAGATGACCTCAGCCGCCGCGCTGACGGCGCTGGCGGGATCGGCGAGGTTGGCGGCGTGTGCCGATACGTTGGCGAATCCTGCCGAGGTGAGTGCCTCGGCGCGCGCTGTGACCTGGTCGAGTGACAGATCGAGCAGCGCCAGGGAGGCGCCGCGCTGAGCGAAGCCGAGGGCAATGGCTTCACCCACTTGGCCGGCTCGGCCGACGCCGGTGATGACAACGAGTTGGCCGGCAAAGTCGAGGCCGTTCATGGTGTGCGTGGTATGCGGGTGGGAAGCGCGTCAGGCGCGATCCGGAGCACGGGTCGTGCAACGGGTCGTGCAACGTGGTAGCCGTGCCAACATGATCGACCAATTACGCCCTAAATCAGGCTCCTGACCATGCCCCGTTGCATCCGCCCGCTGTTACGGGTGCGTTGGCCGCGGCTGCCGTGACCAGCAGCGGCTGCCTCTCACCCCACAAACCGCTCCACCGCTTCATCGATCAGCATGAACAGCCGGCCGTCATCGTCGCCGTTCACGCGCCCAAGCAGCCCCTCGCGCCAGTCGGTGGGAATCCACGACGTACCGTGCGCGGCGCCCATCGCGGCGCCGACAATGGCGGCAATGGTGTCGTTGTCGCGCGTGTCGTTCACCGCCACCAGCATCGCGTCGCGCGGGTCGTGCCCGTGCTGCGCGACGATGTGCAGCACGGTGGGCATGGTCTCCAACAGGAACGCGCCGCTGTGCCAGAGAGGGCCGGTCGCCCGCACCGCTGTCTTGCGCGCAATGGCGTTCTTCACATGCGTATCGAGCAACTGCGACAGACTGCCACGCCACTCGTGCAACGGGCCCAGCGTCACGCGCGTGTCGTACTCCTGATCGCTGTCGAGCACGCGCAGCACTTCGGTGTACGTCTCCAGCCACTCGGCGGGACTCTCCGGCACGTCGCCGTTGAGCAACCGCCACAACAACGCCACCCACGCCACGCTGCTGGCAATCGCGAGCGGGTCGTTGTGCGTGACCGCCGCACTGATGGCGGTGTCGATCCACAGCTGTGTGCCGCCCTGGTGCAGATGCGGCAGCACCGTGGGGGCAATACGCATGATGGCGCCGTTGCCGGCGCTCTGTTGCGTGGCTTCCCACCAGGGCACGCCGGTGCGCAGCGCGTCGCAAAAGTCGCGCGTCGCACGGCCTATGCCGAAGATGCGGTCGTTGGCAATGCGGAAGGCGAGTTCGTCGGGATCGAGCGCTCCGTCGGCGAGCAGCTGCTCGATGGCGCGACAGGTGAGCTGCGTGTCGTCGCTGGGCGTGCCGGCGCGCGCGCCGCCTGCGTAGCGCGTGGGCAGGTAGGTAGTAATGCGCCCGTGCTCCAGATCGCGCTCGGTGGGGAGCATGCTCTCCGTGCGATTCCCCAACGAGTCGCCAATGGCCACGCACAGCAGCATGCCGCGTACCCGGTCGGCAAGATCGGGCGCGTCGATGGGCGGGGCCGGTGGCAACACGGCCAACCGGGCCGGGTCGAGGCGGGGGATCCAGCGGGAGTCGTCGAGCATCATCTCTCTGCGTGCGGTCTCTAGGGTTGACCGTAGAATAGCACGTTCCCGCACCGATCGGTCTTTACCCCAACAACTCCTCAATCCCTTCCGCCGTCGCCTCGAGGACCGCTTCCAGCCCATCCATGGTGTGGTCGCCCATGTGGCCAATGCGGAACGTGCTGTTCTTGAGCTTTCCGTAGCCACCACCGATGACGAAGCCGCGCTTCGCGACGGCCTTCACGATCGCGTCGCCGGTGAGCACGGGCGGCACGGTCACCGCAGTCACGGTATGACTGCGATGGTCATCGGGCGCGTAAATGCCGAACGGCTCGCCCACGCGCTGCCGCAGCTCATGCACCCAGCTGTGCGTATGCTCCGCCATTTGCGTGTGACGCTCCCACCGGCGCTCGATCGTTTCGCGCGCGATGTATTCCCCTTGCACCGCGGTGGCGTACAACAGTGACAGCGCCGGCGTGTTGGGTGTCTGGTTCTTGTAGACGTACTGCTCGAACTCCACGAGATCGTAGTACAATCCGCGCGCGCCGGCCTGCCCCGCGGTGGCAATGAACTGTTCACTGGCTACGCCGAAGGCCAACCCCGGCGGCAACGCGAGTGCCTTCTGCGACCCCGTGAGCACGAAGTCGAGCTCCCATGCGTCGGTCTCGACTTGCACGCCGGCCAGGCCGGTTACGCTATCCACGAGCACCGCACAATCGTAGCGGTGCGCGAGCTGCGCGAGCTCGGGCAAGCTGGTGAGCGTGCCGGTGCTTGTTTCGCTGTGCACGACCGTGAGCGCCGCATACGGGCGCACCTTGAGTGCGGTCTCCACCGCATCAAGTGAAACGGGGCGCGTCCAATCGCCACCAATGACGGCGGACTCACGGCCGCAGCTGTGCGCGATGTTCGCAAAGCGCTCGCTGAAGGCACCATTCACGAGGCACAGAATGGCGCCCGGGCGTGCGCAGCGAATGGCGGCTTCCATGAGCCCCGTGGCGCTCGAACTGCTCACATAGACGGGGCGCTGCGTGCGGAAGACAGGCTTGAGCCCCGCCTGCACGCGCGCAAAGAGCGCTTCGAACACGGCGCCCCGGTGCGGCAGCATGGGCTGCACCATGGATTCGAGCACCTCTCGGCGGACTTCGGTGGGGCCGGGAAGAAAAAAGGTGCCGAATGCCATGAGCGTCTACATGAAGAGGAGGCGACGGTCGCTACACGCGCGACGGATGAGACTCGAATAATAAGTCGTACAGCGCGTCGAAGCTGTCTGCCTCGGCGTCGGCCACGGCCACGACGTTTTCACGACGCGCCACGCCGGTGTAGGCATAGAAGTTGTCCACCACACCACGCACGGCGGCGTCGGTGCTGCCGTCGCCCACCATGGCGATGCGCGTGCGCAGCTGGAGCTGCAGCACCACCCGCGGCTTCCCCTGCTGCGTGGCCAGCGGCTGGTCGCCATCGAGCAGGCTGTAGGTACCGTCGGTGTCCTGCCTGACCGAAACGGCATGCACGCGATCGGCACGCACACCCAGCTGCAGCGCAAAGGGAATGATGGACGGACGCAAACCACCACTGAGCAGGTGCACTTGCACCCCCGCCCCGTGCAATGCGGCGACCAAACTCTTTGCGCCCGGCTGCATGGCTTGCTGATAGGCATCAGCCAACTGGATGAGCTCTGCCGCCGTGGGACGGATGCGCGCGAGTCGCCGCGTGTACACCGCCTCGATGGGCAGCTCACCGGCCATCGCGCGCGCGGTCAGCTCTTCGCTTTCCGTCGCAATCTCCGACCCGCGCAAGGCGGCGAGCCAATCGATGCCTTCGATGTCGGCGAGCGTCGAGTCGACATCGAAGATGACCGTCTTGAATAGTGGCTTGCCTGCGCGGTCCATGTCATCGCGGCGAAAGTTGAGCATACAGGTGGTCCGGGTCCGGTAAGTCGTGCCGAGCATGCCGGGGAAACGGCACTGTCGTGCAATCTGACTCGCGGTACTGCGGAGCGCTGTAGGAACGAGCGTTCCGGACTTACTAGCCCAAAACGTTGCCGGGGGCAAGCAAGCCATACGGATCGAATTCGCGCTTGAGGGCGCGCATGACCCGCTGCTGGGCGTCGCTGGCTTGCAGCGGCAGCCAGCGGCTCTTGAGCTTCCCGATGCCATGTTCGGCCGCCACGGTGCCACCCATGGCGATCACTTCACGCAGGGTAGCATAGACCACCTGCTCGATCTGTCGGAGCTGGTCGGCGTCCTGCGCAATGAAATTCTGATGCGGATGTCCGTTGCCGGCGTGCCCGTAGGCGATGCCGCGCGGAATGCCCGCGTCGTCCGCAAAGCGGCGCGCCACCTGCAGCGCTTCGGCCAGTCGCGGGTAGGGGACCGCCCAGTCGGTGCTCACCTTACGCCCGCCGAAGGGACGTCGAGCGGCGCCGAGTTCGTTCATGGTAGCGGGAACGGCGTGACGCATGCGACGCGCCTCGTGCTGCGAGGCGGGCGAATCGTACACGCGGATGTCTTCGGCCATGGCGTTGTGTGCCTCGGCCAGCGCCAGCCATTCATCGAGTGGGAGTTCGGCGTCGTGCGCTTCGACGGCGCCGGTTTCCTCGACGTACACCATGGCCGTGGCACCGGTGGCCCAGTTGCTGCTGCCCTCGGCGTCGCGCGCGATGTCCATGGCGCCCTGGTCGAAGAACTCGAGGCAGCGCGGAAAGACGACCGTGCTGCGCCGGGCCGCGACCACGAAGGCGAGGGCACCGGCTTCGTGTGTGAAGGGCACGATGAGCCCCAGCAGTTGCGATGGCAGCGGATACAACGCGAACTCCGCCTCGACGACCACGCCAAGTGTGCCTTCGCTGCCCACGAACCATTCGACCGGATCGTGGGCCACCGGATAGCCCACGGTGTTCTTTTCGAGCGCCGGGCGACGCAGTTCGAGGGTGTCACCGTTGGCAAGCAACACGGTGAGCGCGCGTACGTGCGGACCGGTGGCCCCGTATCGAAGCGACCGGGCACCACTGGCGTTGCAGGCAATCGCGCCCCCTACCGTGCTCTCCTCTTCGCTCGTGGGGTCCGGCGTAAAGAGCAGCCCCGCGGCTTCGGCCGCACGACGCACATCGGCCACGATGGCACCCGCACCCACGCGAATGGTACGCGTGTCGGTGTTGACCTCGTGAATGTGGGACACGTTGCGCAGCGACAGGAGCAACCCGTGGTCCACAATGGACGCACCGGTGGTGCTGCTCTGTGCTCCAGCCGGCGTGACGGGCGTGCGATTGGCGGTAGCTTCGCGCAGCAGCTCGGCGACTTCGCCGGCCGTGGCCGGACGAGCGATGGCATCGGCGGTCATCTCCAACCCCGAGGCGTCACGCGCGAAGGCGCGACGCACGTCGGCGTCGGTGGAGATGGTGGGTAGCTGGAACGGGATCCCGCTCATGACGGCGCCGCGCTCACTTACTCGTCGCGGAAGTGTACGACGCTCGCCGTAATGACGTCGGGGAGCTCGAGCAACGCCTTGCGCGTCGCTTCGCTCACTTCGCCGTCGACACTGACTGCGGCGAGTGCGTCTCCACCCTGTGCGAGTCGCGCCTGGTGATACTCGGCGATGTTCACCGACTGTTCACCGAGCAGCGTTCCCACGCGCCCAATGACGCCGGGGACGTCGTGGTTGGTAAGTATGAGCAGCGTTTGCCGCGGGTTCACGTCGACGTGGAACGACCCGATTTGCGTGAGACGCGGCGTGCTCCCTTCCGGGGCCACACCGCTCACTGCCAACTGCTGCATGCCACCGGCGAGTGCGACCTCGACGGTCCGTGCGCCCAGTTCGGCCGACTCCCCAACACTGAGCTCGAGGCCACGTGCCTCGGCGAGCGACCGGGCGTTGATGAGATTGAGCCGATCGGTTTCGATGACACCTTCGAGCACGCCGGCCGCAACGGCGGCGAGCAATGCGCCGGTGCCGTGCGCGAGATCGGGGCTGACGCGCAGTGCGACGCGACGCACGGCGCGCATGCCCTGGTCGGCGAGCACGGCGCGCGCGACCGCAGCCGCACGGCGCGCGACGAGCATGGCGGGCTGCAGATCGCTCCACCCACCGGCCCCGCCGGCGACGTTGATGCTCTTGCTGAGATCGTTGCGCAGCAGGGCGTCGCGTACGGCCACACACACATCGCGTGACACGTTGCGCTGTGCCTCCACGGTGTTGGCGCCAAGGTGCGGCAGCAGCAGCAGGTTGGGCGTCGTGCGGAGTGGCGAGTCCTTGGCGAGCGGCTCGGCGCTGAAGACATCGAGTACGGCGCCGCGCAGCTGATCGCCGTCGAGGGCGGCCAACAGCGCCGCTTCGTCGACGATGCCCCCACGTGCCATGTTGACCACCACCGAGCGATTGGGGAGGCGCGCGAGCTCGCGCTTGCCGATCATCCCCTTGGTCTCGTCGGTGAGCGGCACATGCAGGGACAGAATGTTCGCTTCGGCGAGCAACGCATCGAGCGACGGCGCGCGACGCACGCGCAACGCGGTGAAGCGTTCATCGGCGATGTACGGATCGAACGCCACGACCGTCATGCCGAAGGCGTGCGCGCGCAACGCGACTTCACTGCCAATACGTCCGAGTCCGACGATGCCGAGCGTTTTGCCTTTGAGTTCGCGGCCAAGGAAACTGTTGCGATCCCAGCCGCCGTTGCCCATCACCTCGGCCGCGCGCGGCAACTGGCGCAGCAGACCAATGGTGGCGCCGAAAAAGAGTTCGGCGACGGCGACGGTGTTTCCCGCCGGCGCGTTGATGACGGCAATGCCCAGCGACGTCGCGACATCGAGGGCGATGTTGTCGATCCCGACACCGGCGCGTCCGACGACCTTGAGTTTGGTCCCGGCATTGAGGAGCTCCGCGCTGATGCGGGTGGCACTGCGTCCCACAATGGCGTCGTAGTCGCCAATGCGCGCGAGTAGATCGTCTTTGGGGAGCGTGGGCACTTCATCTACCTGCAGCAGCGGCTCGCCGGCCAGCAGGGCGAGCCCTTCCGGATCGACTTCGTCTGTGACTAGAACGCGGAACATTGAGTTGGCCAGGAGTTACACGCCCAACTGACGGCGCATGGTGTCGCGCAGGGTCACGAGCGTGTCGTCCTGTGCGGCGGGGGAATCGTCACGAACGTGCAGTTCGATGCCGTCGGCAATGCTGATGCGGCGCCATGCGGCGACTGGGTTGCCGTTTTTCTGCACGGGGTCTTGCGAAATGGAGAGTGCGGGAGCGAGCGACGCCGCGACGCGACGCTCGAGGGCATCGCCGGTGGTTTCCTTCATCTCGATCTTGATGGCGTCGAGCGTCTGTCCTTCGCGCTGACGGATCTTGATGGCGAGCAGTTGCAGGAGATGGCGATAGCCATACGTGGCTGCGGTACCCGCGCCCTCTGGGCGATCGAGCAACCCGTTGGCGACATAGAAGCGTACCGCGCGCGCGCTCGGCATTGCACGGGCCGACGCATTGGTCGGCTTGACGCCGGCGGTATCGACGAGGGCCGCAGCATGCGCGGCGAGCCCACGTGCATTCCACGGGGCGTGGCGCGCATGAGCGCGCAGAAGCGGAACAGGAGACTCGGCCATGGACCGGCAAATATACGTCTTCGGTCGGAGCCTTGCGGGGCAAATTCGTTCTCACGGTGGCGCGAGGCGTGTTGCCGGTGATGCGAGCACGCCGAATCAGATCGTGACCCCGAGGCGGACGGCGAAGACGGAGATCGCGGTGTTGAAGTCGTGCGGCACTTCCTCGTGCGGGAGGTCGCCGGCGTTGAAGGGGAGGAACTCGGCAGCGGGCGCTGCAGCGAGCACCATTTTGGCTTCGCGATAGGGCGTCTGTGACGCCCGGGTGCCCCAAGCGATGGCCAGCGGGCAGTGGAGACGACCGATGGCGCTGCGGATGTCGTGGTTGAGGCGCATCCCCACGAACGCCGCCGGAGCGTAGCGGGAATTGGGCTGATTGGCGCTCAGCCAATAGAGCTCTTCGGCGGTGCGGTCGAGGCCGAAGGCGTAAATGTCCTTGAGAAAAAAGCGGATGCTGGCGCGTGAGACGAGCGCGCCAAAGAGCGCTTTGCCGATGCCCGATGTCCGGAACAGTCCCTGCACGACGGTGCCGGCGGCGCCGCCGTGGTTGACGAGGCGCGACACGCCTGCGGGCCCGATGGCGACGACGCCGCGCACGAGGTCGGGGTAGGCATCGGCGGTGGCAATCGCGTAGGTGCCGCCAAGCGACGATCCCACGAGCAGCGACCGTTCCCCGACGACATCACGCAAAAAGTCGTGGATGAGGTCGAGGTAGAGCGACGCCGTGTAGTGAATGGGCGGGCGATCGGACGCCCCGAAGCCCAGCAGGTCGATGGCGTAGCAGGTGTGCCGCTCGGCCAGCGCTGGGACATTCTGTCGCCACTCGGCACTCCACGCAGCGGCGTGAATAGAGTGGAGAAAGACAAGGGGACTGCCATGCCCCCGGACGACGTAGGCAACCTGCCAGCCCCGCCACGCATAGAAGCGGCGTTCCCCTCCAAGTGGATTCGGGAGGGTGTTCATGTTGGGCCGGTCGGAAGGTGTCGGATTGGGCGGCATGCTTGGCGCCACAGGCCGAGCACGCCGAGTCCTGCATGCACAAATCGCGCTCATCGATGTCGACTCGCTTGGCCGCCCGTGTGACACTCCCCAGTATCACCCACCACCCACCGGAACGACCAAGCGATTGTGTCGACGCGATTGCGCGATTGCGCCCGTCCAGAGAGACGGAAATCCAAGCCTGCTGCTTACTGTGTCACGCTGGTTTCGAAGGCGGTTCGCACACCGACCGTCGCCGCATGATTGGCGATGGTGGCAAGGTCTACCGGTTTTTCGAGGAAGTGCAGGGCACCAAGTCTGAAGGACGCCTGACGATTGGAATCGTCGGGGTAGGCCGTCAGCACGAGGACCATTGCATCGGGAGAGAGCATGCCTGCGAGCGCCATGACCTGCAGTCCACCGTCACGCTTTCCGCCAAGGCGGAGATCGGTGACGATGAGGTCATAGCGTTGGGTCCGCAGCTTTCCCAGCGCCTCCGGAAGAAGCTCGGCAGAAGTCACGACGTTCCCATCAACCTCGAACAGCTCGACAAGGATGTCGCGGATGCTCTGTTCGTCCTCTACAACGAGCACCGACTTCACCGTGGCTTCTGTCTTCATGCCTACTGGTAACGCGAGAAGTAGGCCGGCGTGGTATGTGGCATCGCAACGTGTTGAAATAGAATGGTTTGACTTGCCAATCACTCACAAAGATGCTGGTATTGTGCTGTCCGGTTTCCGACACGTAGATCAATGTTGATCGAAAACCGGCTATCTGATTCCGTACAGGCAGTTCTCCGGGCGGCCGTTTCTCCCTGCCTCCCGGCTGGTGGTTCCCAGTCTGTCCGGGAGGCACGGAGGGCACGGAGGGCACTGAGGGCACGGAGGAACGCCATAAAGAACGCTCGGTGGATTTCTTCCTCAGTCTTCGGTGCGCCTTACAGGCCGAACTTTTTCAGCTTTTCGAGCAGGGTGGAGCGGGCGATGCCGAGGGTGCGGGCGGCGGCGGAGCGGTTGCCGTCATGCCCGGCGAGGGCGAGGCGAATGGTGTCGCGTTCGGCTTCTTCAAGGGTGCGGAGTTGGCTCGAGGGGGCGCCGACGTCGTGGGCAGCCGCGCCGCCGGGGAGCCCTAGGTGCACCACATCGAGCGGTGCGTGCTCGGCCAGAATGGCGGCGCGCCAGAGGGTGTTCTTGAGCTCGCGGATGTTGCCGGGCCAGCGGTAGGCGACGAGGGCGTCTTCGGCAGCCCGGGTCATGGACGCGCCCTTGGTGAGGAAGGCGCGCGCCATCGGCAGGATTTCGTCGGGGCGGGCGCGAAGCGGGGGCAGGGTGAGGGTGAGCACCTGCAACCGGTAATAGAGGTCGGCGCGGAAGCGCCGGTCCGCGACGGCGTCGGCGAGCGGTTGGTGGGTGGCGCCGATGACGCGGGCATTCGAGCGCAAGCTGGTGGTGCCCCCAAGCCGTCGGAAGGTGCGTTCTTCCAACACCTTGAGGAATCGCGGCTGCACGTCGGTGCCCATTTCGGCGACTTCGTCGAGGAAGATGGTGCCCTCACCGGCGACTTCAAGGAGTCCGCGCTTGGCCTGTCGAGCGTCGGTGAAGGCGCCACGTTCGTGTCCGAATAACTCACTCTCGAAAAAGGTCGTCGAGAGGGACGCGCAGTTGATCTCCACGAACGGCGATTGGTTTCGCGACGAACGGTCGTGAATTTGCCGCGCGACGTAGCCCTTGCCGGTACCGGTTTCGCCCTGTAGCAGGACGGGGGCGTCGGCATTGCGGGCCGCGAGGCTGATCAGGTCGTCGAGTGTTGGGGCGAGCGGCGGGGCCGTTGGCTCGTCGGCGCGGGCGTGGGCGCGCAGGACGGCGACCTCCTGCTGGAGTCGCCCACGTTTGGCGGCGCGTTCGACAGCGCCGGCGAGCGCCTCGAGGTCTACGGGCTTTTCGAGCAAGTCAACGGCGCCATGCTGCATGGCGTTCACTGCGGTTTGCACGTCGGCGTGCCCGGTGAGGACGATGACGGCGAGCTCAGGGTCATCGGCCAGGAGCGCGTCGAGGGCGACGATGCCGTTGGCGTCGGGCAGCCGCAGGTCGAGGAGGACAACATCGGGGGCGTGCTCGTTGGCGAGCCGGCGTCCTTGGGAGGCCGTCGCGGCGCCGCGCGCGGTGTGGCCGAACGTTTCGAAGAATTCGACCAGAGTGTCGCGCACGGTAGGGTCGTCATCGATGACAAGTATGGATAGCACTATCGAGCCAGTTTCAAGACAAGTGAAGGGCACAGAACGTGATGTCGCTCATGTGGCTGCCGTCGCGGGCAGCGTGAGCGACAGCGTTGTTCCATGCTCGTGCTGGCTATCGATGCTGATGGTGCCCCCATGTTCGTCCATGATGCGCTGGCAGAGGGCGAGGCCAATGCCGGTTCCACCGGTTTTGGTGGAATAGAAGAATTCGAAGACATGGGGGAGCACTTCGGCGGGGATCGCTGGCCCGCCATTGGTGAGCCGGCAGCGCCACCCGCCAACGAACGAGACGTGGCTGGCGAGGAGCAGCTCCGACCCTTCGGGTGCGGCGTCGCAGGCATTCACCAGAATATTGCGGAAGACCTGCCCCAGCTGCTCGGCATCGAGCATACTGCGCACAGGCGACTCCGGGCGGATGCGACGGATCGTGAGCCGGTGTGTTTCGAGCCGCGGGCGTTCCCCCTCGAGAATATCGTCCCAGACCGCTTCGGGGTCGGCGGGCTGGAGGTGAACGGCGTTGGGGCGGCCGAACTCCAGCAGCGACGTGACCATCTTGTTGAGTCGTTCGACCTCGCGGAGGATGCGTCCCACGTTTTTTTCGACGACCGGGTCTTCCCGGGAGCGGAAGAGGAGCAGCTGCGCAGCTGACGAAATGCCGAAGAGCGGGTTGCGGAGCTCGTGCGCGACGCCGGCCGCGACTTCGCCGATGGCTTCCAGGCGACGCTTCGATTCGACGCGTCGCACCAGCCAGGCACGTTCGATGGCGACGGCGGTCTGTGCGGCGATGACGGCGAGGACCCGCTCGGTTTCTTCGATCGCGCTTTCCGACTCCAGCGGTTCGGCATAGAGCGTGAGCGCGCCGAGGACCCCTTCGGCGCTGACGAGCGGGGCGGTGATTTCGAGGCCATTGGGGGTCGCTTCCCGCACGACGTGACCGGTGGCGAGGGCGTCGAGCCAGGGGCGCGCGAGTCGCAGCGCGATTTCATCGGGGGGATAAGCCGCGTATCCCTGCCGGTGCGCGATTTGAAAGCGCCCCGTTTCGTCGTCAGCGATGGCGATGACGAAGCCGGTGGAGGGGATGGCGCGCTTGAGCTGTAGCGCGACTTCCTCGTAGACGCGCTCGAGCGAGATCGCTTCGGCGAGCGCGATGCCGGTGTTGATGAGCGCCTCCCGTGAGCGATGGCTTGGTGTGATGTCGACCGTCGCGAAGACGAAGCCGGTGACTTCCTCGTTTTCGCGGACGGCGGTGACCTGCATGAGGAAGACCCGCTCCTCGTCGGGGGAGCTGCAGGGGAACTCCCAGCGGACGGTGTTGACATGGCCGTCCTTGAGCAGTTCCATGGCGCGCACAATCTGATCGCGCGAGGCCTCGTCGGCGACGTTATCAAAGACGGAGCACCCGATCACGGCCGTTTCCGGCGCGATAGCGGGTGCTCCGTTTTCCACGGCAAACCGCGACCACGCGTGATTGGTCGCGGTGATGCGTCCTTCGAGATCGACCGACCAGATCGTGAACGGGAGGGCGTCGAGCACCTTTCGCGCGAGCGACGGGTGCTCGGTGGTGTTGTTCACCGGGACATCACCGGCGCTTCGCGCCCTTCTTGACGGCCTTCTTGGGGGCCGCCTTTTTGGGGGCGGCCTTTTTGGGGGCGGCCTTTTTTGGGGCCGCCTTCTTGGGGGCCGCCTTTTTGGGGGCTGCCTTCTTGGGGGCGGGCTTGGTCACCGTCTTTGGAGCGGCTTTCTTCGGAGTGGCCTTCTTGGGAGCCGCCTTCTTGGGAGCCGCCTTCTTGGGAGCCGCCTTCTTGGGAGCCGCCTTCTTGGGAGCCACCTTCTTGGGAGCCGCCTTCTGGGGGGCCGCCTTCTTTGCGGGAACCTTGGCGGGTGGGGCCTTCTTGGCGGGCGCCGACTTCACGGGAGCGGTCTTCGCGACGACCGGTTCCGCCTTGGGGGCCTCGGCGACCGCATCGCCCTTTTCCGCCGCGGGGGCTTTGGGGGCCTTCACCGCTTTGGGCGGCGCCGAAGGGATCTCGTGGTCGCCCACGTCAATATCATCGATCGCGTCGATGGAGTCGAGCGAGTCCATCGACTCGTCGTCGTCGAGCATGAGGTCCTCGCCGTCATCTTCGAGCGTGGGCTCGGGGATGTCGATCTTGGGCTCTGCCTTGGGGGCCTTCGACTTGGGGGCCGGCTTGGGCGCGCCCGGATTCTTGGGTGGCCGGCCCGGCCCGCGACGCACCACGGGGCGACCGAAGAGATCGTCCTCGTCATCCTCCTCGTCGCTGATGCCGTCGTCTTCGTACCCGTCGTCCTCCTCATCCTCGTCTTCGTCCTCGTCGTCGTCCTCGGCGCTGTCCCACAGGGAGTCGCCATCGTCCGACGGCAGGCCATAGCCATCGTCGTCCTCGTCATCGTCGTACGACGAGCGTCCGTAGCCCCTCAGATCTTGCATCTCGTCACCGATCAGATGGAGCTTCTCCAACTCGTCGCCACGCGGCATGACGCCTCCTCTTCAGGCCTTAAGGAACTCGATGAACGCGCACGCAAACGCGTGCACGAATTTCCCCTGCACCTATTACACAGAAGAGCGCGCATGGTCAAGCCTTGACGGCGGTTTGGGTTCCGGCGGAAGTGGTTGCCCTCCCAGGAGCAGCCCAAACCGTCATCAAAGGCGAGGAAGCCCCTCCACTCCTCTCGCGATCACGACGGTCAGCGCTTGGTACACACCCGGATCCAGCAAGCGCTCCGCTTGGGTGCCGAGGTACTCGAGGGTCGTGGCGGCGCTCAAGGGCTCCCGGTAGGCGCGCTTGGAGGTGAGCGCGTCGAAGGCGTCGGCCGCCGTGAGAATGCGCCCCCCCAGGGAGATGTCGGTGCCGGCGCGGCCGAACGGATACCCGCCACCGTTCCAGTGTTCATGGTGATCGCGGACGAAGTGCAGCGCTTCGCCCAAGTGGTGTAGCGGCTGCAGAATCTCGAGCCCGATCTGAACGTGGCCCTTGACGTGCGCGAACTCTGCGGCGGTGAGCGGGCCGTTCTTGTTGAGCACGGCTTCGCGGATTCCGATCTTCCCCACATCGTGCAACCGGCCCGCGGTGTGGACGAGCTCCACCACCTGGTCCGGCTCTCCCAGCTCGGCGGCAATGGCGGCTGCCAGTTCCGCGACGCGCTGGGAATGACCGCGCAAATAGACGTCTTTCGCTTCCATGGCGTTGATGAGCGTCTCGGCGATGCTCACCGTGATCTCGCGCAGCGCCCCTTTCTCGCGCTCGAGCTGCAGGGTGCGCAGCGCGACTTCTTCGCGGACCATACGGTCAACGGCGCGCCGCTCCATCGTGCGTATGCGGCGCAGCAGGGCCCGTTCGACCGCCGCCTGCAGGTCGGGGAGTTCGACCGGCTTGGTGAGGTAGTCAAACGCGCCGTTGGAGAGCGCTTCGGTGGCGCTGGTGGCGTCGTTGACAGCGGTGAGCATGATGATGCCCAGATCCTGGTCGGCGAGCAGCGCCTTGGGGACCACCTCGAGGCCGCTCATCCCCGGCATGCGCAAGTCGCAGAGCATGAGGGAGAAACGCCTATGCTGCAGCGCCTCGAGTGCGGCGCTGCCACCGTCGGCCACCTCCACCTCGAAACCGCGGGTGCGCAGAAAGCGGCTGAGGGCGAGACGAATCGTGGTTTCGTCATCGACCACCAGAATGCGTCGCAGCGAGTGGTCGACGGAGGCGGCGACGGCCGCCTCGATGGCTTGTACCGGTCCGCTGTGGTGCGGCGACGACGAATGGTCCATGGGGTTAATCATGCGCTGGTCGCAGGAAGCACGATGGTGACGGTCGTCCCGACGTCGGGTTCCGACTCGACGGCAATGGTGCCGCCATGGGCATTGATGATGCCGTATGCTACGCTCATGCCGAGTCCGGTGCCGACGCCGGCGGCCTTCGTACTGTAGAACGGCTCGAACACACGCCGCGTGATCTCGGCGGTCATGCCGGCGCCCGTATCGATGGCGGTGATGCGGACGGTATCGCCCTCGCGCATCGTGCGCAGCGTGAGCGTACGCTGGGCGGTCGTCTGCATGGCACTCTCCGCGTTGCTCACGATGTTGAGCAGCACCTGCTGCAGCTTCTGCGGATCGCCGCTGACCGTGGGGCGTGAGTCGTCGAGTTCAAGGGCGACGGTGACTTTGGCGTTCCGCAACGGATACGCACGCAAGCGCACGGTCTGCTCGATGACGGTGTTGATGTCGACCGGTCCGGTGCCACGTTCGGCTTTGCGCGCAAAGAGCAGCAAGTCGTCGATGACGCCTTTGGCGCGATCGCTTTCCTGTTTGATGAGCGACACGGATTCGTGCTGCTCGGGGCCGAGCGCCTCCTCGAGCAGGAGCTGCGCAAACGCGGAGATGCCAGTGAGCGGATTATTGATCTCGTGGGCAACGCCTGCCACCAGCTCGCCCAGCGCCACCATTTTCTCCGTGGTGCGCAGCTGTTCTTCGAGTCGGCGGTCCTGACTGACGTTCCGAACGCTCACCACCTGCCCGAGCAGATCCCCATCGTGACCAGTGAGCGGACTGACGGTTACTGCGGCGGGGAACTCGCTGCCGTCCTTGCGGCGGTGTACGTCGTTGGAGAGTCGAATGCCCGACTCGACGACACCGCTGTGCACTTCGTGTCCTTGTCGCGTGTCTTCGCCGATGACGAGCTGATCGAAGCGCATGTCCATGAGCTCCGCCTGCGAGAATTCGTACTCGCGCGCCGCCGCGGGGTTGGCATAGCGTATGCCCAGCCTGTCGAGGATGAAAATGGGGTGATCGATGGTGGTGAGCGCGGTGGCCAGCAGGTGTTCGCGTTCGCGCGCGAGGCGTTCTTCCTCGTCGAGGAGCAGGGCGTCGAGCGCCAGCGCGAGGGACGACGACAGGCGTTCGAGTGTGATCCGATCGCGGCGGAGCAGCGGCGCCGGTTTGGGCGCCGCGACGATCAGGACGCCAAGCATGCGGTCGCGCGCGCGCAGCGGCACGACGAAGGCCCATTCATCGGGAAGCGGCTCCTCGCGGTCGTCGGGTGTCGGGGGAAGGGCCTGCTCGCGCATGGAGCTGAGCTCCACCGGTTTCCCGTCCCGCGACAGTGCGGCCCAGCGGTGTGCGCCGCCGCCCTGCCGGCCACGCACGACATCGAGCGTGCCGCTGCAGGCCACGTACTCCATGATGCCGTCGCGTCCGCGCGCGACGCCGATGGCTTTGCCGATGGACGGTACATGCCGATCGAGCACGGCGAGGAGCTCGAGCGCGCCATCCTCCACGCTGCGGGCTTCGAGGGTGGCGCGTGCGAGATCGGCGGCGCCTTCGGCCCGCTGCCGTTGCAGGTCTTGCAGCGCGAAGAGGCGCGCGGTCTCCACGGCGGTGCCAGCGTGCCGCGCGACGATCGTGAGGAGGTCGAGGTCTTGTGCGTCGTACGGACGGGCTGCGGTCGCGAGCAGTCGAATGACGCTGGCGCTACGATGTCCGAAGTGCACCGCCGCGCAGAGTTCGGTGGCGCCTTGCGGGGCATCACGCCCTGCTTCGAGATGACAGGCCATTCGCGATACGCCGGTATCGGCGGTCATGCGCGCCAGAGTAAGATCGGGGACGGGAGCCAGCTCGGTGCTGACCATGCTGCCATGTTCGAGCCGGATCACGCGCCGCAGTTCGCCGTCGACAATGGTGAAGACGTCGCAACTGCGACTGGGCAACACCTGCTCGACGGCTTCGGCAATGCCGAGGGGAAGATTGTCTTCGCTGGCGAGTTGCGTGAGCTGCTGTTGCGCGCGCGCGAGTACCGTCAGGCGATCGGCGCGGCGCTCCAGCTCGTCGACGTACATGGCGTTGCGGAAGGCGAGCGCAAATTGCGCCGCGATGTCACCGAGCAATCGTTTCTCGTCGTCGTCGAAGAGGTGCACGCCGGCGAAGCGCACCGACAACAATCCTTGCGCCCACTCTTCGACCATGAGCGGCAGCAGTGCCGCCGAGAGCACGCCCTGCTCCCTCAGTGATCCATGCAAGGGCGCGAAGTCGGGATGGCGCGAGAACTCACTGATGAACACGGGCTCGCCGGCTTGTACCACGTCGCCAAGGGCGGTGCGCCAGAAGTTGGTGGCAATGGCCTCGACGTTGGCGTTGCGCACGCCCCACTGCGTTTCGAATCGCGCCGTCCGGAGGCGCGGGTCCGCTTCGTACACGGCATAGCCGACCGCCCGAAGCTCCGTCACGAGCACCGATGCGAGGCTCGTGTACAGCGCTTCGCGTGTCGGTGCATTGGCAAACGCACGTGCCGACGCCGCGAGTATCGCATTGGCGCGTGCGGCGCGTGCCGCGACTTCAGCGTTCCGCTGTGCCTCGGCGGTGGCCTGACTGGCCTGCCGCAGCAGCTGCTGCGTGCGCATGACCACGGCGCCCTGCGCCGCGAGGAATTCGAGCGCCGACAGCTGGTGTTCATCGAAGCGGGTGCTGGCGGGATTGACGACCGCGAGCAGTCCGAAAACGACGTCGTCGAGCAGCATGGGGGCCACGGCGAACTGCCGCACGCCAAGCGGCTCGGCGAGCATCACCAAGATGCGTGGGTCATTCCGCGCATCGTTGGTGAATTCGGCGCGCCGCTGTTCGATGGCGTCGCGGACGAACGACGGACCCTGCATCAGCGGGAGGCGTCGTCCGTCGAATACGCTGGTGGTACCGCTCGGGGCGAGCACTTCACAGTGGTCGCCGTCGATCAGCCGCAGCACGGCCGTGCCTTCGGCGGCGAAGATGGCGCGGGCGGTGTCGGCGAGGTGCGCGAACAGCGGCCCGTCGGTGAGCGCTTGCGCGGCCAACTCCCGCGCGAAGCGCGTGAGCAGGGAGAGCACCGACGCCGGGGCGTCGGAGGGGGCGCTGCTGGTGGTGGCCGGCATCTCGATCGGAGTCACGGGCGGCCTGCCTTGGGGACACAGCGCCCGCGTCGTCGCTGGGCGAGCGAGGGGCAGGCACCGAGGGAGCGGTACGGTCCCTGTACGTAGCGTACCACCAGTTGGCGCGAGTGGCAATCGGAGGACCGCGGTTGGCCGTGTGTTCGCGTACCGAGCCGCTCGCGTGCCGCGATCCCGGCCCTCCCGTTACTTCTTCTGGGCGTCGGAAACGGCGCGGTCGATTTCGGCGCGGTGGACCTGGTAATCGTCGAGCTGGCTCGCGAGCTGGGGGGCGAGCGCCTTGAGGAGGCGCGCGTCGAACGTCCGCGCGGTGGATTCGTCGTTGACGAGGCGGGCGGCGCGGGCGGCGAGGAGCAGGCCGAGCAGGTTGTCCGGCTGGCTCCGCAAAATGGTGTCGGCCTGCGCCTTGGCCACGGCTGGGGTGTTGGTCACCTCGGCGATGCGGCCGTAGTGATAGCGCTCGTCGGCGGTGGGGCTTTCGAGCATTTCGTGCGAGGCCAGCGCCATGGGGGCGAAGAAGGCAACCGAGTCGACCTTGCCGAACTCCGCGTACTCCATGATGCGGGTGTACAGGCGATTGGCGCGCTCGCTGGGGGTGAGGTTGGCAATGTTGGGTGCGGCCATGCCACCCGCTCCCCCCCCGCCGGCGAACGGCGCCCCCTGCGGCGCGGCGCCTTGGCCGTCGATGGCCTGCGTGGGGAGGGAGTTGGCCGACCCGTCGACGGCCGATCCCTTGGCGGCGCCGAAATTCTTGCCGGCCACCATGGCGATGAGCGCCAGGAGCGCGACAAACGCCACCCCCCAAGGGAGCACCGCAGCGACCCCGCCCGGCTGGGCGCTCCTGTAGGTGGCAGGCAGGCCTTGGCCGAGGGGGGTGCCACAGCGATGGCAGAAACGGGCGCCGGCCGACAAGGCAGCGCCACAGGCGGCGCAAAACCCAGCGCCGGCGGAGATATTCGGAGGAGTCATGACATGTGAAAGGTAGTACCTTATGGCATGGCCACGCCAAGCCGTTCCCTCGTCCCGACCAATCTGTCCGGTGCGACCGCCACGGACATCCTCGAACTGGCCGAAGCGCAGCAGGTGCGCTTTCTGCGGCTTCAGTTCACCGATATTCTCGGCGTCATCAAGAACGTCGAAATCCCCAGCTCGCAATTCCGGAAGGCGTTGCAGGGGGACATCATGTTCGACGGCTCCAGCATCGCCGGTTTCGTGCGGGTGGAAGAGTCGGACATGCTGCTGGCCCCCGATCTGCGCACGTTTCAGATCTTCCCGTGGGGCGACCCGTCGGCCCGCGTGGGCCGTCTGATTTGCGATATCACCATGCCCGACGGCACGCCGTTCCCTGGCGACCCGCGTGGCGTGCTCAAGCGGCAGTTGGCGCGGGCGGCGGAGCAGGGCTTCGTGATGAACGCGGGGATGGAAGCCGAGTTTTTCCTGTTCAAGTCAACGGAAGACGGGCGGCCGGCCACGCATACGCACGACGTGGGGGGCTACTTCGATCTGGCGCCCATGGACCTTGGCGAAGATGCCCGCCGCGCGATCGTCGATGCGCTGGAAATGCTGGGCTTCGAGGTCGAAGCATCGCACCACGAAGTGGCACACGGGCAGCACGAGATCGATTTCCGGTATGCCGACGCGCTCAAGACGGCCGACAACATTGCGACCTTCCGCTTTGTGGTGAAGCAGGTGGCGCGGCAGTTCGGCCTGATCGCGTCGTTCATGCCCAAGCCGGTATACGGGCAGAATGGCAGCGGGATGCATACGCACCAGAGTCTCTTCCGGCATCACCAGAATGCGTTCTGGGATCCGTCCGGTGAGTGGGGGCTGAGCAAGACGGCGCTGCACTACATTGGCGGGTTGCTCAAGCATGCGCGCGGGATGACGGCGGTGACGAATCCGCTGGTGAACAGCTACAAGCGGCTGGTGCCGGGGTTCGAGGCGCCGGTGAATGTGGCGTGGAGCATGCGGAACCGCTCACCGATGATCCGCGTGCCGGAGCGGCGCGGCTCGGGAACCCGTCTCGAGTTGCGGACCCCCGATCCGGCGGCCAACCCGTATCTCGCGCTGACGGTGATGCTGGCGGCCGGGCTCGAGGGGCTGGCGATCGAGGCCGACTGGCGCGAACCGATCAATACCAACATCTGGGAGATGTCGTATCGCGAGCGTCGCCGGCTGCGTGTGGACGATCTGCCGCAGTCGTTGCACGAGGCCTGCGACGAGTTGGAGAAGGATGCAGTGATCTGCGACGCCTTGGGCGAGCACATCACGCAGCAGTTTCTGGCCGCCAAGCGTGCCGAGTGGACCGAGTACAACCGTCGGGTGACCGAGTGGGAGCTGGATCGGTACTTGGCGCGGTACTAGCGGTCGTGAAGGCTTCATGGAATCGTCGAACGGACAACGGACAACGCGCACAGACGACTGACCACTCGAACTCCGAACTCCCCAGGCGTTCGCGTGATTTCCGATGGAGTTTGTAGTTTCAGTGCTCAGTTCGCGTGGTCCGTTGTCAGTTCCTTACCCTTTGAGTCACCGGATACGGCGGAGCACACCGATGGATCGTCGAGGATTTCTGCAGCAAGGGGCAGGCGCGGTGGCAGGCGCCACGTTGTCGGGGTTCGTGCCACTGTCGGCGGCGAGCGGACTGGTGCGGCCCAGTGCGCCCCTGCTGGCGCCGGATGCGGTGCTGAGTCAGAAGTATCCGTTCAAGCTGCCGGCGCTGGGCTACGCGACCAACGCGGTGGAGCCGGCAGTGGATGCGCAGACCATGGGGATTCACCACGATCGGCATCATGCGGCGTACGTAACGAATCTCAACAAGGCGCTGGAGTCGCAGCCGTCGTTGCACGGCTACTCGCTCGGCGAGTTGCTGATGGGGTTGCGGCGCTGGCCGGTGGCGGTGCAGACCGCCATTCGCAACAATGGTGGCGGGCACGCCAATCATGCGTTGTTCTGGAATCTGCTGGCGCCGGCGGCGGCGGCGACGGCGGCCGCGCCCAACGGCACGCTGGGGGGCATGATCATGCGGGACTTCGGGTCGCACGCGGCGGTGAACGCGGCGCTCAAGAGCGCGGCCGTGGGGCAGTTTGGCAGCGGCTGGTCGTGGCTGGTGAAGACCGCCACCAACAAACTGGTGGTGCGGGGACTACCCAATCAGGATTCGCCGTTGCTCGAAGGCGAGCTGCCCATCGTGGGCATCGATGTGTGGGAGCACGCGTACTACCTCACGTACCAGAACCGGCGGGCTGACTACGTGGACGCGCTGCTCACGCGCATCAACTGGGACGTGGCCGGTGCGCAGGTGCAATAGGCGGTTGGCGGAACGATTGTGAGGTCCATGACAGTTGAGGCGGCATGGCACGCATCGTTCTGACCACGTGGGGCACATTTGGTGACGTCAATCCGTATGTGGCGTTCGGTGCCGGATTGCGGGCGCGTGGCCACACGCCGGTGCTGTGCATGCCGCCGTTTTACGAAGCGGTGGTCCGAGCGGCGGGACTGGAGTTCCGGCCGGCGGCGCCCGATGCCGACCCGGCGCTCGACGCCGACATGGTGCGGCGGTGCATGCATCCGCGACACGGGGCGCGGGCGATTTTTCGCGAGGTACTCATTCCGTCGCTGGCGGAATCGCACGCGCGTCTGCAGGAGGCGGTCCAGGGGGCCGATCTGCTGATCAGCCACCCGGCCACGTTGACCGCCCCCATCGTGGCGGAACATACGGGTATCCGCTGGCTGAGCACCATTCTGGCGCCGTTCAATTTCCTGTCGGCGTACGATCCCATCCTGCCGCCCATGGCCACGTGGCTGCGCCATCTGCCGTGGTCGGTGCATGTGCGATTTGCCGACTGGCTGGCGGACGGGGGCCGCCAGGTGGCCGCGCGCTGGATGGAACCGGTGCAGGCGTATCGTGCCTCGGTGGGGCTCTCGCGGTCAGCCAACCCATTGTTCGACGGGCAGCACGCGCCGGCGGGCGTCATGGCGTTGTACTCGCGCGTGTTTGGCGGCCCGTATGCCGACTACCCGGCCAATACCGTAATCACCGGCCAGTTGCGCTACGATGCGTCGCACGGCGCCACGCTGGACCCGGCGCTCGAGGCGTTTCTGCAGGCCGGTGCACCGCCGGTGGTGTTTACGCTGGGGACGTCGGCGGTGGAAGTTGCCGGTCGGTTCTGGGAGCACAGTTTGGCGGCGTTACGGCGATTGCCATGTCGGGGCGTGCTGCTGACGGGAGTGTCGGCCGCACCTCGACTCCGGGCCATGGCGCCACCCTCCGTGCTGGTCGTCGAGCGGGCGCCGCATTCGCTGCTTTTTCCGCGCACGGCGGCCATTGTGCATCAGTGCGGCATGGGCACGCTGGGCACCGCGCTGGCCGCCGGTGTGCCCCAGCTGGCGGTGCCATTTGCGAATGATCAACCGGACAACGCGTGGCGCCTGACGCGTCTGGGGGTAGCGCGCACGCTGTATCCGGCGCGCTACTCGGGGCGTCGCGCCGCCGAGGAGTTGGAGGCGTTACGGCATAACGCGTCGTATGCGGCGCGTGCACGCGCGGTGGCCGCCGAGGTGCATGCGGAAGACGGCGTGGCGGCCGCGTGTGCGGTGGTGGAGCGCACGTTAACGCGCGTGAGGTGATGCACGTGAGCTCTGGGTGATGGTGTTCACATTTTGCGTACGGTCGCGGTACGGTCGCGTGTCGCGCGACATGCCGTCGTTCTTTCGTGAGGCTGCGCGGCGGCTCGCCTATCTCAACCCGGAGCCGGATCGATGGAAGGATCGCGCTGAGCGTCCGCTCGATCCGGCGCTCGACGGGGGGACGTCTCCCGATCACTTCGTCGACAGCGACCTGGTGACGCCGTCGCAGGTGAAGGGGTTCTTACCCTTCGCCATTCTCGACTGCACCTCGAAGCTGCGTGGCGATTTCCGTTTGTGGCGCCGTGCGCCGGGTTCCACGGTGCGGGCCTGAATTGAACAGCGCATCATCGGGGCTGCGGGCATTCTTGGCCATTTCGTGACCGACGGCTCCAGCCCGCACCGCACCTCCAAGCACTACAATGGGTGGACGGAAGAGAATGCCCAGGGCTTTACCACCGTCACTTGGTTGCACGGACGATTCGAATCGCAGTATGTGCAGGCACACATTCGCGACGCCGACGTGCGGGCGACGCTCCCGGCACCGGCGCACACGTTTCCCGGTATACGCTCTGCCGCGCTGTCGTCTCTCGCCCGGACCCATCAGTTCGTCGATACGCTCTATGCCATCGAGAAGGTCGCCACCTTCCGTCCGGAGAACACGACGCCGGCGCAGAAGGCCTTCGCGGTGGCGCGCATGGCCGCCGGCGCCGCGATGGTGCGCGATCTGTGGTGCACGGCGTGGATTACGAGCGGGCGCGGAGCGTAAACGGATCGTGAACGCGGCTATATTGCCGCAATGTCTTCCTGGCTGAGCCGGCTCTTCGGTACACATGCTCCACTCGTGGTCTGCGGCATCCCCGTGGAGCTGCACAACACGCGAGCGGACATTGCCGACGTCGAGGTGCTCAACAGGCTGCGCGAGGCGCTCGAGCTCATTGAGCGGTATCAGCCGCGGCGGTTGCGGCACCTGCAGCGCGACGTGCGCGCCATTCGCGTCGAGCGGTTTCCCACACGCGGCGCGTTCCTGCCGCAGGAGCAGGTGGTGCTCACGGAGCTCACGTTCCTCGCGCGCCGCGATATCTCTCCGGCACCGGTCGCGTCGAGCATTCTGCACGAAGGCGTCCACGCGCGGGTGCACGCCTTTCGCGCGCATGTCCTGCGCGGATTTCCCGTGCCGCCGGACATGGCACGGGAGGAGCGGCTATGTCGGCGTGCCGAGTTGACGTTTGGCCAGTTGCTGCCCCTCGAGCTGGGCGCGCCGGTGGTAGAGCGCGCCATGCAGTCGCTGGCATTGACCGACCGCGAGGTGGCGCCCGTCGTGGACTGGCAGGTCGCGCGTGAACGGCAGGATGCCGCTGATCGTGATGGCCGACGCTGAAACGTTCACCGGCGGCCACCCGCTCCACTAGTTGGCGAGGGCCACCAGGCGCTGCAGCGTGGCCAGATCTTCGGTTTTGGTGGAAAGCGACATCCACTCGCGCAGCCGACCATCGGCGCCATAGACGGCGGCAACGAGGGGGATACGGTCACCACGCACGGGGCGACCGATGATGCCCTCCCAGTCGAGCGCGACGCCAACGCTGCTGTCTTTGGGGAACATGCCGCGAATGACCCCGCGCAGGAAGCGCGGCGCCCCAGCGAGGTCGGCCACGGGGATGACGGCGGGACCGCTGGGGGTGAGAGCGGCGCGGATACGCTGCGTCCACCGTTCGGCGGCGGCGGACCCGTTGCGGCCGGCAACGATGATGATGGACGCACGCCGACTGATGCTGGAGTCGGTGACGAGTCGGTTGAACTGGTCGAGCAGCCGATAGCTGGGCAGCTGCTCGGGAACCTTGGCCCCGCGGCTGGCCGCACGTGAGGCTGGATCTCCCACATCCTGCGCCGTGAGGGACAGCGGCACCGCCATGAGTGCTGCGGCGGCGACATGCCGGAAAAAGGGAAGCATTGGATCCTCAGGGGGAAGAAACGGGCCACCGGTACGTTCACGACGACTGGGACGCCTCGCCGTCATATTCCCAGTACCGTGAGTCAGGGCAATTCGTTCGGCCCTGCTTGCAGATGAACCCCCCGATGCCAGTTTTGGTTCTGAGTAGTTCCGCCGTTTTCCACAGCTGCGTTTCGTCCCAAGCCATGCGGCCCTTGTCTTTCCGGTAATGCCCAACGTCCTGACCATGCCACGACGGTCTGGCGCCTGATGGCACACTGTCGTTCAGGGCTGTTGGCCGCGTTGTGCCTATGGCCAGGCACGCCGGCTCACGCTCGACAACCAGCGGCCGCCACGCCGCCGCCGTGGGCGCATGATGTTTGGACCACGGCCGACGGCTTGCCCCGCGACAGCATTACGGCGATGGCCCAGAGCGCGCAGGGATATCTGTGGGCCACCACTGCCACCCAGATCGTGCGGTTCGATGGCGCACGGTTTACGACATTCCCCGCAACCCCCAATCGTGGCGTACCCGCGAGCCCTTTGACGGGGGTGGTGGCCACCCGCAACGGCGACGTCTGGGTGAGTCGTGCGGCGGGTGATTTGGTCCGCGTGCGTGATGGCCGCCTGATCTGGTTCGACGCCGCGCGCGGATTGCCGGCCCCGTACCGGTATACGGTGACCGACGACGGAAGCGGTCAGGTGTGGCTCTCGAATGGTGTGGGGCTGTATCGCGTGGTCGGCGATCGGGCGGTGCGCGAGAACTCCCCGATCTCGTGGCGACGTGTGGGGCCCATGCTGGGCCGTCGCGATAGCACGTTATGGGTGGTGGTCGGTCCCACCGACGCGCGCGGTGCCGGAGCGCTGCACCGACGGAGTGCGACTGGTGTGTGGTCGCCATTGGTGCTTCCCGAGGTCACGGCGTCGACGACCATCACCCAGTTGTACGAAGACGCGCGCGGGGTGCTCTGGGTGTTGAGCACCAACGGGGTATGGAGCGGCCGCGATGTGCTGCGTCGGGTGCCGCAGGTACCGCCGTCGCTGCCGTCGCACGTGCGCGTTCCCGACGGCAGCGCCCTCGACAGCGCCGGTGCGCCGGTGGTGTACGCCGTCGGCTCGACCGGCGCGTACCGCCTGACGGCGGACCGCGTGACGCGCGTGGCACCTGATGCCGGTGCCGGTGGCGCCGAGCGCCCGGTGCCACGTTGGTGGGGGGCGCAGTCGAGCCTGTGGTACGCGCGTGGGCGTCGCGTGTGGCGCGATGGCCGCGAGGTCTTGGCCCTCTCGCCGCCGCACAGTGCCATTTCCGTCGACGCGTTTCGCATTGTCGCCGCCCTGCCAGACCGTGAGGGGGGGCTCTGGCTGGCGACTGCAGCGGGGGGGCTCCACCGTCTGCAGGCGGCGACGGACGTCCGCACAGCACGGACGCTGAGCGCCGTCGTGGAGCAGATCGTCGCCGGCGATACGCACGTGCTGCCGGATAGCGGTCGGGCGGTACCCGAGGTGACGGAGCGAAGCATTCGGATCGACTACACCGCCCCAGCGTTCACGCATCCCTCGACGGTGCAGTTCCGCTACCGGCTCGATGGCTACGACGGTGAGTGGATTCGCGCCGGCGCACGGCGCGCGGCCTTCTACACCCAGCTGCCTCCGGGGCGTTACACGTTCTCGGTGCAGGCGGCGGGTGCTGACGGCGCGTGGTCTGGCGATGTGGCGACACTGGCATTTCGCGTTGCTCCGCATTGGTGGGAGACGCTGCTCTTTCGTGGGATCCTCCTGCTGCTGGTGGTGGCCGGCGGGGCCATGGTGATGGTCCGGCGGGTGCGCGTGTTGCGAACCCAGACGCAGGAGCTCGAAAGCGTCGTGGCCGATCGGAGCGGCACCTTGCGGCAGCGAGAGCAGGAGCTGGCCCGGCAGAACACCCTGCTCGAAGCCCAGGCCAATCAGCTGCAGGCGCTCGATATCGCGAAGACCCGCTTTTTTGCCAATGTGTCGCACGAGTTGCGCACGCCGCTGACGCTCACCATCGGGCCGCTCGAAGACTTACGGGCGCGTGGCGGCCGCGACGCGCAGGAAGCGCGCTGGATCGAAATTGCGCTGCGAAACTCGCGTCGGCTGTTGCGGCTGGTGAATCAGATTCTGGACGTGGCGAAACTCGAGGCGGGACAGATGCAGTTGCGTTTGCGTCCACTCGATCTCTCGTTGTTCGTCCGCGGCATCGTCGGGGCCTTCGCGTCGGTGGCCGAGCGCAAGCAGATCACGCTGACCCTCGACGCGCCGCAGGTGCTCAAGGGGAAGTTCGATGCCGATGCCATTGAGAAGGTGCTGACGAACCTCCTGTCCAACGCCGTCAAGTTCACCCCGAATGGTGGCGCGGTTCGCCTCAAGATCGAACGCGCCCTTGTGGACGGAGAGTCGGCGGTGATCATGCATGTGATCGATACCGGTCCCGGTATGCCGCCCGCCCAGCTGGCGCTGGTATTCGAGCGGTTTTACCAAGTCGACGAAACGGATGCCCGACTGCAAGCCGGCACCGGAATCGGTCTCGCGCTCGTGAAGGAACTGGTGGAGTTGCATGGCGGACGTATCTCGGCCGACAGCGACCCGCGCGGCACGATGTTCACCGTCAAGATCCCGTACGGGGAAGTCGAGGACGCCCCCGCCCGTCAGCCGCGCGTCGATGAGGTCACCGGCCCCATTGGTATTCCGCTGCGCCCCACGCACGCTCAGCCAATCGGCATCGAGAGCGACGAAGGCGTGGACGACAGCGATGATGTGCCGACCATGCTCGTCGTCGATGATAGCGACGATCTGCGCGCCTACATCCGCGATCACTTCCACCACCAGTATCGTGTGCTCGAGGCGAACGATGGTGCGGAGGGGATTGCGGTGGCGCAGCGTGAGTTGCCGGACATCGTGGTCTCGGATGTCATGATGCCCGGTAGCGACGGCCTTTCGCTCGTGCGTACGCTCCGGGAGAGTCCCGAGACGGACTTTCTCGCGATCGTCTTGTTGACCGCACAGGCGGAGGACGAGAAGCGGCTGACCGGTCTCAAGATCGGCGCCGACGATTATCTCGTGAAGCCGTTCGATATGCGCGAGCTCGACGTGCGGGTCGCGAATCTCATTGCGGCGCGGCGGCGGTGGCAGGAGCGTGTGCCACGTCGCGATGGCGAACAGCCCGCGATGATCATGGCATCGACGATCGTGCCGCTGCGTCACGACACGCCCCAGGCGATGCCGATTCCGGCGCTCAGCGCCCTCGATGAGCAGTTCAGAGCACGGGTGCTCGCGGTGATCGATACGCGATTGTCCGATCAGGACTTCGGCGTGGCGGAGCTGGCGGACGCGGTGGCCCACGATCGTTCTCATCTGTTCCGCCGGGTCAAGCAGGCGTTCGGCACGTCGCCGTCCACCCTGTTGCGCGAGCGTCGACTCGCGCTGGGCGCACGCCTGCTGCTGTCGGAGCGCGGCACGGTGGCGGATGTGGCGTACGCGGTCGGCTTCAACAGCGTGTCGTACTTCTGTCAGTGTTTCCAGCGGCAGTACGACGCGACGCCGGCGACCTATCGCGCGTCGGCGGGGCGTCCGACGTAGGCTGGTCTCGCTGAACGGTTCTCACGCAGGCACGGAGAGAGGGAGGCCACGGAGCCGGTACCGTCGTGCGGGGCAGCGTTGCCGCATTCCGTGGAGTTCGCCGGTGGTGACCGGCTTGGAGCGCATGCCGGTGAACAGCGCATGCGGCACCGCCGCGTCCTTCTCCTGTGCGAGATTGCCGGTCACGAGGACGATCAGCCGTCGTGGTGATTGTCGATGGACCGCTGCGGCAAGCGCGCGCGCCGACATGATGGACATGGACCGATCGGTCGGCAGTACCTTTGGTGGCGGGCCTCTTCGGCGTCGCTGAGCACAGGCTGCAGCAGCTTGTTGCAGTCGTGCGCGAAACTGCCGGTGCGTGTGCCCAGAGCGGCCACGTGTTCCCGGCGTTCCGCGGCGGTCGGCACGCTAGCGTCCAGTATTGAGATTGTAGCGCATGATGCCGGCGTGCGGCCCCGAGAGGTCGCGCTCGAGTGTATAGACGTCGCCACGCGGTCCCGGCGCGGCATCGAGATGCGCGCGGAGCGCCTCGCGATGGTCCGGCGTGAGGGTCAACGCGAGTGCGGCGCACGTTGCGGGCAGATGGCCGGCGTGTCGTGCACCAACGATGACGCCGGCCACACCGGGCACATCGAGCGTCGCGCGAATCGCGACGGCGCCAATGGTGGTGGCATGCGCGGTCGCAATCGCATGCATGGTGTGTAGCAGCGCCTGAAACGCGTCCCAGCCACCGAACTCGTCGATGATGAGCTTGTATTTCACCAGCGAGCGGTTCTCGAATGGTGGCATGGGTTCAGCCACGCCCAGCCAGCGTTCGTGAAAGAATCCGCCGGCGAGTGCACCGTAGCAGAGGAACCCGATGTCATGCGCGGCGCAGAGCGATGCCATGGCGCCGAGCGGTCGGCGGTCGAGCAACGAGAGTTGGACCTGATGCGAGGCAATGGGAATGCCCGCGTCGAGCATGGCGCGCACACGAGGCACATCGAAGTTGGTGAGGCCGACCTGCCGGACTGTGCCGGCGGCGCGCAGGTCATTGAGGTAGCCGGCCGTTTCGAGCCACCCCGGCACGGCGTAGTCCCACCAGTGGAGCTGTACCAGGTCGAGCGTGTCCACGCCAAGCCGCTGCAACGAGCGATCGATGAGGGCGTGAATCTGTACGCGCGTCAGCGTGGGGAGCGCGTCGCGATCGGGGACGCACTTGGTGTGCACCCTGATGGTCGGGGCATCGGCGCCGCGTGTGGTGCGCCAGGCGCGGAGGAAGTCGCCGATGAGTTCTTCGACACCGGTATAGATGTCGGCGCAGTCGAAGGTGGTGATGCCCGCGTCTGCGAAGGCCATCATATCGTCGAGGGCGGCGTCGCGCGCCACCTGCCCATGTCCGCCGGCGAGCTGCCATCCGCCTTTGATGAGTCGGGAGATTTCGTAGCCGGGCGCGAGCGTGTACCGGGGCACGGTCACCGGGGAGGAGGGCCACTCACCCATGGTGGTCCGGATCGGCCGGGAGCGGAACGCGCGTAACGTCGCCATGCCGGAAGGTCGTGCTGCCGATGCGGGTGATGCGGAAGCGGCCTCCGCAGTACGGGTCGGGGCAGGCCACCTCGGCGTCGGTGGTCATCCAGTCGTTCGGGTGGGTGGGCCGCTGCTTCGCGGGGAGCAGTGGCAGCAGCGCTGCCAGCGGGTAGAGCGGGAAGGTCTGGCCGGCGGGAAACTCGAGGTTTTCGCCGCGGAGCGTGAAGGAGTCCCCCGCGCGGTGGTTACACACCATGGGGCGATCGGTGGCCACCACCTCGACCCGGAGGTCGAACAAGGTGAAGGCGTCATTCCGTGGAATGGTCATGCGGAAGGTTACCACGGGGCGCGGAGAGGCGATACAGTACGTCATGACCCGTCTTGTGACCGCGTGTTTCGTGGCGATTGCCGGTGTGACCGGCTGGTGGCTTTTTCGCGGCGTGCCCGCGCCGGTCACGCGGGCCATGGACGACGCCCTGTATGAGCCATGCCCCTCCCGGTATGCCGCCGCCCGCACGGGCCAAGACTCGGCGCTGGTGGACGGCTACATTCTCAAGCCGCGCAGCCGGTTTTCGAGGGCCATTACCTGCGGCAGTGAGCGGGCCCGGCACCGGCCGCCGGCCGCGCGGTAGCGCTCACAGGCGCTGCTCGTCCCCAAATTCGAGCGCAGAGCTAGCGTTCGGGGGTATTGCTGCGTTGAATCACCAGACGTGCTGTATTTCCGTACGGCCGGTGTCCACTTCCGTGCAGCGGCGCCATGCCGCGGACCCTGACGCTCCCGTATGCCTCATTCGACGACCCAACTCCGTTCCCGTGTCGCCTTTACCGGCGCGCGATTCGCAGCGTCGCTGTTCACGGTTTCGCTGCTGGCCGGCTGCGCTAGCGCCACCGGCCGTGTCACCGCCGACCCGCGTTTCCAAACCGGTGACGCCGGCGCCATTGCCCGCGCGCGCGCCGACAGTGTGCGCTACCCGTATGTGAAGGCGGACATCGACTTCATGACGGGGATGATCCACCACCACGCGCAGGCCATTTACATCTCCCGCTGGGCGGTGTCGCATGGCGCCGACGCGGCGGTGCAGCGGCTGACGGCGCGCATCATCAACGCGCAGACCGACGAAATCGCCATCATGCAATCGTGGCTCAAGGACCGGCTGCAGCCGGTGCCCGTCGTGGATACGGCAGGCACGGTGACCATGCCGGCGGCTGCCGGCGGGCACGATATGCACGCCATGATGGGGCATGACATGTCGGCCATGGGTGGCATGATGATGCCCGGCATGCTCAGCGATGCCCAGCTCAAGGAGCTCGATGCGGCGCGCGGCACCGATTTCGACCGGCTGTTCCTGACGTTCATGATCCTGCACCATCGCGGTGCGGTGACCATGGTGAAGGATCTGTTTACCCACGACGGGGCGGGTCAGGACGAGACCGTCTTCAAGTTTGCCAACGATGTCGAAGTGGACCAGAGCACCGAGATCAAGCGCATGTTCACCATGATGCTCGAGCGCGGCTGGATCCCCCCGCAGTGATGTTTTCCCTCTCCACCATCCTCCCGGACCACATGCATTCCCCATCTTCACGCCTCGCAACGGCCGCCTTGGCCGGTGTGCTGGCGACGCTCGCCGCCTGCAGCCCGGCCAGGAAGCCGGAGACGGCTCCGAACCCGGCGGCCGATCCGCGAAACACCCTCAAGGCGGGCCTCTTCGATGCCGGCGAGTTCACGTCGAACATCAAGGTGGTCGGCAAGGCGGTTTCGCCGAACGGCTTCCTCGGTATCACCAACTCCGACCTCGCCTTTACGGGCAACTACGTCATTCAGGGCAACTACAACGGCCCGGTGGTGTGGGATATCAGCAACCCGTCGAGCCCCACGCTCGTCGTGGCGTACGAGTGCCCGGCGTCGCAGAACGATGTGTCAGTGTACAAGAACCTGATGTTCATGTCGGCCGAAGCGCAGAATGGCCGCATCGACTGCAAGCCCGGTGGCGTGCGCGAAGCGGTGAGCAAGGAGCGCATGCGCGGCGTGCGCGTGTTCGACATCAGCAACATCAAGGAGCCCAAGCTCGTCGCGAACGTGCAGACGTGCCGCGGGTCGCACACGCATACGGTGCTCGAAGACCCGAAGGACCGGAACAACGTGTACATCTACGTGTCCGGTTCATCAGGGATCCGTCCGGGTACGGAGCTCGCCGGTTGCGAAGGGGATCTGGCCGCCGCCGATCCGAACTCGTCGCGCCTGCGCATCGAAATCATCAAGGTGCCGCTGGCCGATCCGAGCAAGGCGGCGGTCGTGGGCCGTGCCAATATCTTCACCGGCCTCGAAGCCCCGCCGAGCCATGGTTTGTCCGATGCCGACAAGGCCGCGGCGGCGGCGCAGCTCGCCACGCAGCGTGCCGCGGGTGCGTTCATCGCCAAAAACCCGCAGTCGGGTGCCGAAGCGGTCGCGCCGCCACCGCTCGTGCGTCGCATGCTCGACGAGGCGGCCAAAGCGCGCGGCGCCACGGCGGTAACATCGGCCGACAGTGCGACGGTGCGCAGCGGTCTGCAGGCCGCGTGGAACCAGATGTACGCCAACGCCGCCGGCGCGCCGGCTGGCGGTGGTCGTCGTGGTCCCGAAGGCTCGCAGTGCCATGATATCACCGTGTACCCGTCGCTTGGCCTGGCCGGCGGCGCCTGCGAAGGCCATGGTCTGCTGCTCGACATCAGCAACCCGGTGAACCCGGTGCGTCTCGATGCCGCGGCGGACTCGAACTTTGCCTACTGGCACTCGGCCACGTTCAACAACGATGGCACGTCGATGCTGTTCAGCGACGAGTGGGGCGGTGGCAGCTCGCCCAAGTGCCGCGCCGGCGACAAGGCCGAGTGGGGCGCGAACGCGATCTTCGATATCGTGAACGAGGGCGGCAAGAAGAAGCTCAAGTTCCGCAGCTACTACAAGATCCCCACCTATCAGACGTCGAACGAAAACTGCGTGGCGCACAACGGCTCGCTGATCCCGATTCCGGGACGCGACGTCATGGTCCAGTCGTGGTACCAGGGCGGTATCTCGGTGTTCGATTGGACGGACACGCAGAACCCGAAGGAAATCGCCAGCTTCGACCGCGGCCCGGTGGACGGCTCGCGCATGGCGATGGGTGGTTCGTGGTCGGTGTACTGGTACAACGGCAACATCGTGAGCTCCGAAATCGCGCGCGGCATGGACGTCGCGCAGCTGACGCCGAGCCAGTACATCTCGCAGAACGAGATCGACGCGGCCAATACGGTGAAGTGGGACCAGCTCAACGCGCAGGGCCAGCCCAAGATCGTGTGGCCGCCCAGCTTCCCGTTGGCCAAGGCGTTCACCGACCAGTTGGAGCGGAAGGGGTGCGCGGCGTCGTCGGTGACGGCGCTCCGGACCCAGATTGCGGCGGCCGAAAAGGCGAGCGGTCTGGCGCGTAACTCGGCGCTCGACGCCGCGGTGACGGCGGCCGAAGGCGCTCGTGGCTGCGACAGCAAGAAGACGGACCTGCTGAAGAAGGCACTGCAAGATCTCCGCGCCCCCGCGATGTAAGCTGAGGTCGTTTACCGAACAACGCCGGCGTGCCTCTCGGGGTACGCCGGCGTTGTGCTTGCTGCCGTTCAGGACATTCCTGCCGCACATTCTGGCGAGACCATCGCTTCCGTGTCAGCGAGGCCGGGAGGCGTATTCGTGTCTTTTCAGTGATCTTTGCCTACAGCGACAATGATCGCTGTTGCACTGTTCAATGCATCGGGCGAGCTCCGCGCGCCACGCGGGACACCCTACCGTGGAGCGGTACATGGTGGCGTGCACGGCTCCGTACGTTGGAACCCGACGTTTCAGACGCACCAGCGGTTGTGAGCGAATCGCAGGCGGTGTGCCCGGGATTACGCGAGCAGAATGAGCCGCGGCCGCTCGTCGTTCATGGGCCGAGACGTGGCCCCTGCCTGCAGTGCCTCGCAGAACAGCTGCAGGCTGACCGCCATCGCCCCGGCATCACGCAACTGCTTGGGTGAGCGATTGGTGTAGCGCGTAATCTGCTTGCGCAGTGCACCGACCGTGGGATATCCCAGCAGTCTGGCAATGCTCACAAAGGTACGGCCGCGCTCTTCAATGTAGAGGGCCGCGATCAGCAGGCGTGCCCAGCCGGCGAGGAGCTGAGGTGAGGGGAACCGACGGGTTTCGCAGTATTTTCGCAGCGTGCGCTCATGCATTTGCATGAGGGCGGCGAGCTTGCTGGCCGGGAGATGCTCGTGCGCGTATCGCAGCGAGCGCTTCATCATGGTGGTGAGATCGTCGGGGAACGCGCTTCCCTGCCGTGCGAACGCTTCCTCGATGAGCGTCCACACGCGCATGGCGGTCGCGTCGCTGTAGGTCTTCGACAATGCGGCGCGGATCTCGTCGACGCGCAATCCCTCGTTGGCGTCGAGCAGATCGCTGACACCGAGCTGTGACAGGCGAAGCACGGCCTGCATGCTCGACACGCCCGCCATGGCGACGGCGATGACGGGGACATTGGGGAAGCGCTCGCGGAGCGCGACGTATTCGCACCAGAACGGATCGAAGCGGTCACGCAAAACGGGAACGATGAGGCAGAGCGAGGTCGACGCGCGCAACTGCGTCTGCACGTCGCCCCCTGTCTGAACGGCGACCAATCGTGAATCACGACCGACCGCGTGGCGCACCTGCACCACCAATGCCTCCGGCAACGACCACGCAATGAGCGTGGCCGGCAGCGGCAAGCGGAGCAGGGGAGACGGCGGCACGAGGTGGACGTTCGAACGGTCAGGTCAGCGCGGCGAGCCGGGCAAGCGCCGGATGTCTGTCGGCCTCGGTCCAGCCGGCAGTTACCGTCGAGGGAGTCGCCAGCCCCTGCAGCAACTCGTCGACGCGGAACTGGTAATCAAAGTAGCCGTGCGTCTGCGCGAGCTCCTGCGCTTCCAACAGTACTTCCCGTGCACCGTGTGCGGTGCGTTCGCGCCGCAGGCATTCTGCGTGTGCCACCAGCGCGTACACCCGCTCCCGGGGCGCGAGGGGCTTGGCGAACAGAGCGGAGAGCGCCGCTCGACTATCTTCAATGTCGTGCGCGGTGAGGCGCGTGGTTGCCGACTCGTCCCGCAGGAGGCACGCAGTGATCGCGCGCGCCAACCCAATGATGGCGCCGGCCTGCACCCGGAGGGGGGCCCCCGTCTGCACGGCCTCGTGCTGCGCATTGCGGAATCCCGCAATTGCGGCGGGCACGTCACCGACTTCGAGTGCGGTTTCGGCCATCGTCACCACGAGCTCCGCCCGGAAGGCGTCGGCGTGTCCGAGGAGATCGTATGCGCGCCAACTGTCGAGCAGAGCATCGAGGGCGCGGCCGCGCTTGCGGTACGCAATCGCGCGCATTTGATAGGCAGCGGTGCCGTGCGCTGGTGCGAGACACGCGCGGGGATCGGCCAACAGCGCCGTGCACCGCCTTTCCGCCAAGGGGAAATTGCCGCGGGCGAGCGCGATGTTGATCAGGCCGAGCGCCGCGGCAATTCGCGCGTCGCGCCAAGGCTGCGCTTCGACGAGGGTGAACCCCTCGGTATAGCAGTACTCGGCGTCGTCCACCAGCCCCCATAAACGCGACATGCGCCCGCGACGGCACCAGCAAATGGCGAGGACTTCGCGTTGCCACGCATCGTCCGTGGTCGGCGCCGTTGCAGCATGCTCACCGCAATGCATCGCGATGGCATTGACGATAATCCGTGCCAGCGCCGGCTCGCCAAGGAACTCGGCGAGCGCCGACAGCTGCAACCACTCGTGGGCGGGGTGCTCTGTCGGGAGGTGGACCAACGGTGACGGTGGTTGTCGGAGTGCGTCGCGAAGCGGCGCGAGCGCGCTGGCCGAGGGGGCCGTCAGCTCGGCCTGACGTTCGAGCGCAGCAGTGAGAAAGGCGATGGCGGTGAGCTGCTGCGTCCGCTCGCTTTCGGGGGCCGCAGACAAGGTGTCGGCGGCGATGGACAACCATTCACCGGCACTGGCGGCGCCGAACGGCGCCAACGTGTTGGGAGACATGTTTTGATGCTACGGCGCATCGGAGTCGGTGAATAGAGGTGACGCTGGGCAAAGCGGACGCCAGCGGCCCCAACTGGAGGGCCGCTGGCGTCCGCTTAGTGCCGGATCAGTGCTCTCAGCGGTGCGGTGCATTCCAGGACGTTTGATACGGACAAATGTCCTGGCGTCGAGGCAACGCCATCTTGATTGGAATGTGCTGCATTGCTTGTCGTGAGTGGCCGGCCCCGCGACAAGGCGGTGCCGGCCCTCTCGGCAATGCAACGCCCCGCTCCACGGCGACCTCAACCATACGGGCCGCAGGCGAGGCCGCTCACGTCCACTTCCTGCCGAATCAGCACTCTGCGGCCCTTCTTCAAGACATGCACCCTGTGGGACACCCTTCTTGAGGAGTCCTCCGATGTCTCGTATCCAGCGCCGCCTTGTCGTGTCCGCCGTCGTTCCTGTTGTGTTCGCCACGCTTGGTGCCTGTGCATCCCCCACCGCGCCCGAGGTCGAAAGCTCGGTGGCGCCGAAGCGGAACGCCGTGGTGTGCGTCGCGACCGGACCGGACGGAACGCCGGTGTTTTCGGGGCCCGTGAACGGCGAGTGCCCGGCCGGTTTTGACCTGCATCCATGGTGGTAACGGTTGGCGCGGTGATAGCATTTGCGTATGTCACCGCACGACACTCCCCACGAGCCGGATGAGCCAGCGGACGCTGGCCTCTCTCGTCCCGCGCCCTCCGCGTTTGGCGACGCGTGGTTCCGCTTTGCCGGCAAACTTGCGGAATCCCTCGCGGTATTGGGTGACGAGCAGTATCTGATCCTGTCGGTGCCAGGCTCGTCGCGGTTCATCCAGTTTGGCGGCGGCACACCGTTCATCATGGAAACGGTGTCGAACGCGTTCCTGGAACATTTCGAGCGACTCACGCGCGGCGATGAGGTGCTGCTGGCCAAGCTCGGCTGGCAGCGTCCCACCTCCGTCGTGGAGGACTCCGAGATGCTGCCCGACGAAGGGCTGGAGTCGCCCAACTGGTTCGTCGCGGTGGACGATGCGCCAGTCCCGTTCGACGCCTTGGCGTTGCTGGCGGTGCGCACGGCTGTCGAAGCGTTCGGGGTATCGGCGCCAACGGCACTGCGCTACCGTGCCTTTCATGCCGAGGGGGTCCCCATTCTGCTGCCGGGGTTGGAGCTCGCGCCGGACGAAGAAGCGGACGATGTCCTGCTCGATCGGTCGGTGGTGCCGGGCGGTTCGCTGGCGCAGCAAGTCTTTGACGCCTGTGGGTTTCTGCCGGGTGCGGAGGTCGAGCCCATCGACGACTTGGTGGCCGCGGTGGAGATCGACGGATTGCAGCTGATGGTCGTGGTGGAGCCGCAGCTGGGTATTGCGCGCATCCTGTGCAATCTGTTTCCGGTCAATCCCGATACCAATGATGTGACGGACACCTTGAACATGCTCAACGCCGATCGACTGGCGTTCGGCTACGTGTATCTCAAGGATCACGACGTGCGATACGGCGCGGACGTCGTCATTGACCCGTTCTTCCCGGAGTTGCTTCCCGCCTCCCTCACATTGGCGGCGGCGAGCATCGGCGCCATGATGGATGCCGAGGATGGGGAATCGTCGGACGACGACACCGATCATCCCCTCGATGGTGACATCGGGGACGGTTCCTGAACGCGCCGATGGCGCGGTGGTCTCTGTCACAATTTGTGAATTTCGTCGGAAAACAGCCGTAATCGTCATCTCGCTGTCATCTCGAAAAGCCGAATGACAGCTTTTTGCGTCATTTGTGACGGTTTTGGCGCCGATCGGCGCGATCGCGCTATTGACGGGCATCGCATACTAGAGCGGATCGTCGTCACGCTCCCTTTGCTTTCGTCTGCATCCATCCCGTGCCCCCTTCCGATTCTGCGGCGGAACCGCTCGAGGCATTTCCGCCCACCTCGCCCTGCGTGAAGGTGTGTCAGCTGGATGTGCGCGACCGGTGCTACGGGTGTGGTCGAACGCGACAGGAAGTGGCACGATGGTCCACCATGGCGCTCGATGAGCGTCGCGCCGTCAATCGTCGGCTTGGCTTTCGTGGCCACGACGAACGACGCTAAACGTTTACCCCACTTCCTGTGGTGATGTACAATGGCGCTCGCGGATCGTTATGAGATCATCGTGTACGGCCCTCGGCGGAACATGGATACGCTGGGGAGCAACATCAGTCGTCGTGAACGGGTGCTGGGCTGCTTTCTGGGCGGCGCCGTTGGCGACGCGTTAGGGGCGCCGCTCGAGTTCCGCAATACGAAGGATATTTTTGAGCTGTACGGACCGAAGGGGCTGCGCGATTTCATTCCGTGGCATGCGGAACCCGGTGCGATCACCGATGATACGCAGTTGTTGCTGTTCACCGCAGAAGCATTGCTGCGGACGCGTGTGATGGCGCACGGCTACAAGACGTACTACCCGCCCACGATTCTCCGGAACGCGTACCGGCGCTGGCTCATGACGCAGCGCCACATCGGGCCGGCACCGGATCATCTGGATACCGCGCGGGGATGGCTGCTCGATGTCCCGGAACTATGGGCGGAGCGGTCGCCGGACAAGGTGAGTCTGGTGTCGCTCAAGAAGACGGTGCTTGGCACGCCGGAAGAAGCGATCAACGACGGCAAGGGGTTCGGGGCGATCGCGCGTGTGGCGCCGGCGGGGATGTTCATGCAGGATGACGCGTTCCGCCTTGGCGCTGAGGTCGCGGCAATCACGCATGGCGGGTACACGGCGACCTGTTCGGCCGGCTACTTCGCCGTCATCATTTTTCACCTGATGCACGGGACGACCATTCGCGAAGGCGTCGAAGCGGCAATCCGACGGTCGGCGCCTATTCTGGGGCAGGGGGAAACCATGCGGACCGCGCAGTATGCCGTCCGTCGCGCCGATGAAGTCCGTTTCGCCGGTATCGACCCGTCCTGGCGGGATGTCGAGGAGTTCGGCGAAGGGAAGCTGGCACATGAAGCACTCGCCATTTCGGTGTTCTGTGCCATGAGCCACCCAGAGCCCACGCAGGAGTCGTTCGAAAAAGCGGTGGCGCTGGCGGTGAATCACAACGGCAACAGCGACACCCTCGGTGCGTTGACCGGGCAGTTGCTGGGCGCCATGCACGGTCCCGGCGTCATTCCGCCACGGTGGCTGGAGCAGCTCGAACTGCGCGACGTAATCACCCAGATGGCCGAGGACGTTGCGCTCGAGCATGTCGAGGGGGCGGAATGGAAGAAGCGATACCCGCCACTGTAGCGACATTCCGGTCAGTGCCCGACGGAACGCGTGCGGAGAGCCCGACGGCACCTGAGCGGCCTCTTGAGGCACCGCCCATAGACTTCGCACAATTGGTCGAGGCGCTGGACGTCGGTGTCGTCGTGCAGGACTGCCGTTTTCATATTGTCTATGCAAACCCCAAGGCGACGTCGTTACTCGGGCTGTCGGCCGCGGAACTCATGTCTCGCACCACCAACGACGCGTGGCGGGATGTGATTCGCGAAGACGGCAGCGCGGTGTCTGACGACGACCATCCCGGACCGACGGCGTTACGCACCGGTCGTCCGGTTTCGGGGGCAGTGCTCGGCGTGCGACGGCGCGGAGCCGCCGAGCGGGTCTGGCTCCTGGTGAATGCGGTACCGAAGCGCGCGGCCGATGGGACCGTCGAGCGTGTGCTGATTTCGTTCAGCGACGTGAGCAGCTCGCAGCGCTCGATCCGCGAGCACAACGCGATGTACCAGTCGGTGTTCCGATCCATGTCGGAGGGGTTGGTCGTGCACAACCTGGATGGGAGCATCAGAGAGGCCAACGCGGCGGCGGAACGTGCCTTGGGCTTGTCGATCGAGCAGATGCGCGGCCGGCTACCACTCGATCCGCAGTGGCGTGTCGTCCCACCCAATCAGTCGCCCGTGGACGGTGATTTGATTCCCTCCGAGGTCACCCGGCGGACGGGAGCGCCATCGCAGGCCATTATCGGCGTGCACCGTCCAACGGGCGAACTCGCGTGGCTCGATGTGCATGCCGACCCGTTGCATGAGCTGGGTGAGCCCAACATGACCGGGGTGGTCGTGACCTTGGCCGACATCACGGTCGAGCGAAACACGAGTCTGGCGCTCAAGACCAGTCGGGCGCAGCTACAGCGCGTCCTGGATGCGGTGCCTGGTGTGTTTTTCACCTTTCGCTACCACGACAGCGGAAAGACGGAGTTCACCTTTGCGGCGGGACGCATTCACGAAGTGACCGGCTTGGATGCCGAGGCGGTTCGTGCCAAGCCGTCGCTATTGGCGAGCGTGATCGAAGCGAGTTCGCTGGTGGAGGTACGGGCGCTGGTGGCGCGTGCCGCGAGCAACCGGGAGCCGTATGAGCATCTCGTTACGCTGGTCACGCCGACGGGTGAAATGCGGTGGGTGCGAACCGTTGGTATTCCCACAGACTCATCCGAGGGGTTGGTGTACACCGCCTTCAGCCTCGACGTGACCCGCGAACGGCAAATGGAAGAGGCCCTGCGGCGCAGTCAGCGGCGTGAGGCGCTTGGCGACATGGCCGCCGGCATCGCGCACCACTTCAACAACATGCTGGCCGTGATTCTGCCCAATGTGCAGCTGGCGCTCGAGCAGTCGCAGGGTGCTGTGGCGCAATACTTGTCCGATGCGGAACGCGCGGCGTTCAGTGCCGGCGACCTGGTCAAGCGCATGCTGGCGCTGGGGCGCGCCGAGGTCCGCTCCGGGATGCGGGTGGATCTCGTGCCGCTGCTCCGCGACGCCGTGCATATGTGCCGACAGACGTTCGACATGTCGATCGTCATCATCGATGAGATTACGGTTGCCGACGCGCCAGTGCGCGGTGCATCGAGTGCCGTGCAGCACATGATCACCAACATGCTGTTGAATGCCCGCGATGCCCTGCAGGGCGTCCGTCATCCAACACTCACGGTACGGCTGACCGATGGCGCCCACGAGGCCGTGGTGCTGACGATATCGGACACCGGCGAGGGGATGTCTGCCGATTCGATGCGCCGAATGGGCGAACCGTTCTACACCACCAAGGCCCCGGGGAAGGGTACCGGTTTGGGGCTGGCCAGCGCCTTCCACACGATCACCGAGGCGGGCGGTTCGTACCAGGTGGATTCGCTGCCTGGGCGGGGGACGACGTTCACCATCACGCTGCCCCGAGCGGAAGCGTTGCGAATTCCGCTGTCGCCGGCCACGCCAGCCCCGAGGCAAACGCTTTCCGGGGGGGTGCTCATAGTCGATGATGAACCGATGGTGCGGAGTGTGCTGGCCCGGCAGATGAGCCGGGCCGGGATGCGCAGCGTTCCGGTGTGGGGAGCGGAAGACGCACTGCGCCTGATTGGCGCGGGATCGGTTCCGGATCTTCGGCTCATTCTGCTCGATTTGTCGATGCCGGATATGTCGGGCGAAGTGGCCCTGCCGCTGTTGCGGGCGGCCGCCCCGGCGGTGCCGGTCATCGCGCTGAGTGGCCACGTTCCCGACACGCTGGAGTTGCCCGGAGCGGCAGCGGTGCTGCAGAAACCCATTGGGCAGCGCCAACTCGTCGCGGCGGTCGCCCAGGTCCTCGGGGGCACGTAGCGTCCCTATGGATAACGTCACGCACGGACTCGCGGGATTACTCCTCGCCGATGTGGCCGCGCAGTCGCTGACACAGCGTGGGCATTCGGTGGGGACACGATTGCGCCACGCGCTGAGCGTGCTGGGCATTGTGGCCGCAGAGTTTCCGGACAGTGATCTCCTGTACTCCGGCCGTGTGCTCAACATGGGATCGCTGGGCTACTTGCTGCACCATCGCGGGCACACGCACACCATCGTGTGGGCCGTGGCAAGCGCGGTGCTGCTGTGGCTGGGGGCCCGCTGGTGGGTACCGCGCACGGGAGAGCCACTTACGCGCTCGGCCTCGACGACGCTGCTGGTGCTGGCCCTGGTGGGGACGTTTTCGCACCTGCTGCTCGACTTCACCAACAGTTACGGGGTGCATCCGTTTTGGCCGTTCGACGGGCGCTGGTTCTACGGTGACGCGGTGTTCATCGTGGAGCCATGGCTCTGGCTGGTGGCCATTCCGCCACTCTGGTGGAACCGGCCGCGTGGTATCGGGCGGTGGCTCCTGCCCTTCTTCTTGATGGTGATCGTAGCGGCCATCGTATTTCTCGGTCAGGTGGCGCGTGATGTGTCGGTGTTGCTGGTGGTGTTCGCGCTGGTCTGGAGTGTGGGGCAGCGATTTGTGTCGGCCACGGGACGCACGGTGTCCGGGGTAGCGGCGTGGTTACTGGTCACGGTGGGGTTCTTCGTGGCGTCGTCGCAGGCCGAGGCTCGGGTGCGCGAGGCGGTGGTGGTGGCGAGTGCTTCCGCCGGTGAGCGGGTGTACGATGTCGCGCTCAACCCGGGGCCGGGCGATTGGGGGTGCTGGTTGGCGGTCGTGGTCACGGGCACTGACACGACATACCGGGTGACAACCGCTGTTGTGGCCCCCTTCCGTGGGGTGCGTTCGGTGTCGACCTGTCGGTCGGCGTATCGGGGCGGCCGGTTGGGGACCGATGTGTTGGGCGACCTGCCGGAGCGCGCGGCGGTGCCGTTCGTGGCCACGACGCAGGTGGTGTGGCGGTCCACGTGGCGGGCATCGCGTCTGGCGCTGGCGGCACTGTACGCGACCTGCGAGGGGTATGCGGCGCTGCATTTCATGCGCGTGCCGCTCTTCATTGCGAACGGGAGCGGGTTGTCACTGGATGACGCCCGTTTTGGCCTCGGGGGCGGGTTCAGCCATATGGAGATCCCGCAGCCAGGGTGCTCCCGGGAACGATACTGGATTCCGGGGTGGGTGCCGCCGCGGGGGGATGTCCTGGGGGCATCCGATACCCCGTGACTCACACCCGTGACCCGGAACTGATCAGTTTCGATTCTTGGGTGCAGGTTGGGGGTTGTGCGTTTCCTTTAGTCGAGCTGTCGGCACGCAGCGACCGGCCCCGGCGTGTAGTCGGGCGGCGCGGCGAAGACGCCGAACTCCTGCACGCGTGCGGGCTCGGTGGGGGCGAGGGTGATGCGCACGCGCAGCGCGCCGGCCGCACACGAAAGTTTCCACTCGCCCCGTAGTGCATTCTCCGCCCACATGGGGCCGTCGGCGCGGCAGTTGCCGCCGGCATTCTGCACCAGCGTGCCGATCGCCGCGGCCCGACGCGGGGCGCTTTCGTCGAGATAGAGGTTCATCGCCGCAATGCTGTCGGCGAGCGGCTGCGTCCATGCGTTGGTGATGAGCCGCGTCACCTTGTCCTGCATGGCGGCGAGCACCGGCGACGGCTCGATGGCGCGGGGTGAGAGTCCGCCGCTCTTGGCCAACACTTCGAAGGCGGCGTCGATGGGCGCGCCCCAGCTGGTGTAGGTGAGGTTGCCGAGTGCGATGATGCCGACGCCGTATTCGGGGAGCCAGCGCATCTGCGAGCCGAAGCCCGGAAGTCCGCCGCTGTGCGCGACGATGTGGTTGAAGAGACAATTCTGCGACACCCGGAGGCCGTAGGCATAGCCACCGCCGGTCATGGTGAGCGTGCCGTTGGCGAGGCGTGTGGCGGCGCCGGGGGCGAAGCGCCACACCTGCTGCATTTCGCGCAACGACGAGCGCTTGAGCACCGGCGATTCGGCGCCGTCGCGCGGAGGCCACGCGCTGAGCATGAGACCGACCCAGCGACTGAGATCGGCACTCGAGGTGAGCATGCCGCCCATGGCGCCGAACGAGCCATCGGGGAGCTGCGCCTCTTCGAGCCACGCGCCGTCCTGCAGGCGATAGCCGTGCGCCAGCCGTGACGCGGGCACGTCGCGGGCTTCGAGCGTGGTGCTCGTCATGCCCAGCGGACGCAGCACCTTCTGCTGGATGTACTGTGCGTAGGGCAGACCACTCACGTTTACGATGATGCGACCGAGAATGGCAAAGCCGAAGTTGCTGTACTCGTATGCGACGCCAGGCGTGTTGGAGAACGGAATGCCACGTTCGATCATGCGCGACAGGTCGTCGTCGGTGGCCGACAGCTGCTGGTCACCCCACGGGTTGTCCTCGGGAAATCCAGCAGCGTGGGACAGCAGATGCCGCACCGTAATGCGTGGGGCGTCGCTGGTGGCGTCGCGCAGCGTCTTGAGCTGCGGCACGTACTGCTCGGCGGGGGTGTCGAGTGACAGGGTGCCGGCGTCGCGCAGCTGCAGAATGGCGAGGGCTGTGAAGCTCTTGGTCATGCTGGCAATGCGGAACACGCTGCTGGTATCGACGCGTGCCTGGCCGGACACGTCGCGCAGGCCGTGGGCGGCCACATGCAGGAGTTTCCCGTCGACGACGATGCCGTACGCGATGCCGGGGACGCGCGAGCGCTCCATGAAGCGGCGCATGACGCTGTCGACGGCGGGGATGGCGCGCGTGAGCTTGCCGAGGCGTTGAGGGTCGGTGAAGGTGGGCGCGGGGGCGACACTCGACTGCGCGGCGGCGAGGGTGGGCGCGAGGGTGAGTGCCAGGGCGGCGACTCCGACTTGGGAAGGCAGGCGAGTAGGCATGAGGAGGAAGTGCACTCTGGGCGTCCGTTCGTCAATGAACGGCGGGATGGGAGCGTATTGGCTGGGTCCGGTGCAGGATGGCCGCGCTCCGGATTGCGCGGATTGCGCGGATACACGCGGAGGGAGATTCGCGTACGTCCTGGAATCCGTTCCATCCGTGGCCCGGCTCTGCCGGTAGCCCCGAGGCCGCGAACTCCGCATGATTCGGAGCGTGCGCCGTCGCCGATCGGGGTTGCATACAGGGCATCGCCTCGTATTCCTTGTGCCGAGCTCATGATGCCACAGACGCATGCCCTCACATTCGCATCCGCAACTCCCCCGTTGACCCGGTTACCGAAGGCTCCGTCGCCCGACATGGTCGCCCGCATGCAGCGTGTTGCCGCGTACATAGAGGCGCACGCCGACGCCTCGCTGCCGCTGGCGGTGCTGGCCAAAGAGGCGGCCATGAGCCCGCACCACTTTCAGCGCACGTTCACGGCGGTGCTGGGGGTGAGCCCCAAGCAGTACCAGTCGGCGCGTCGGCTGGCGCAGTTCAAGGCGCAGCTTCGTGAGGGGGCCACGGTGTTGTCGGCCACCTTCGATGCCGGCTACGGGTCGACGAGTCGCGTGTACGAGCAGGTCACCGGCGGTCTCGGGATGACGCCGTCGGCGTACCGCGCCGGTGGCGCCGGAGAAACGATCGTCTACGCGGTGCGCGACACGGTCTTTGGCGCGCTGCTGATGGCGGCCACGGCGCGCGGCGTCTGTCTTGTGGAGTTCGGCGATGACCGCGACCTGCTGGTGGCGCGTCTCCACGATGAGTTTCCGCGGGCGAGTCTGGTCCCGTCGGGAGAGTCGGCGCGCGAGCCGCTCGACGCGTGGATGGACGCGCTCGACGCGCACATGGTGCAGGGGGCTCCGCGTCCGGCGTTGCCACTCGATCTTCGCGGCACCGCGTTTCAGATCAAGGTGTGGCGGTTCCTGCTACGAGTGAAGCCGGGGCAGGTGGTGAGCTATGGTGAGCTCGCGCAGGGGATCGGGCATCCCGATGCAGTGCGGGCCGTGGGGACGGCGTGTGGTGCCAACAGAGTGGCGGTGCTCGTTCCGTGTCATCGCGCGCTGCGTGCCGATGGATCACTGGGTGGCTATCGGTGGGGGCTTGAACGCAAGCGGGTGTTGCTGGAGCACGAAACACGGGGAGGTGGAGGGACTGATCATCCACCGAGCCTTTGGCCGGTCCGGTGAAAGCCGACGGCACCGTGATGATGACGCCGTGGCCGCTGGTGCAGTCTGTGCCAGGAGCGGCTTGGGCATTCACCGCTCCTCCCTTGCCCAGCCTACGTCTCCAATGGCGCCAGTGCGTGCGTTACGCTTGGTGCATGCAGCCCCTGTACGCCCCCTTCTTCCGGACGTCTCTCGTGTCACGTTGCCGCTTGTCCCGTGTCCGCTGTGCTGTGCTCATGTGTGGGGGCCTCATGGCCGCGCTCGTGTCGAGGCCTGCGGTTGCACTCGCACAGCCGTCGCTGGTCATTCTGGTGCGTCACGGCGAGAAGCAACCGTCGCCGGCGGATGACCCCTCGTTGAGCGACGCCGGGGTGGCGCGGGCCAAAGCGCTCGACGTGGCGCTGGCGCACAGTACGCCCGGCACCATCATCGTGAGTACACGCAAGCGCACCTCGGAGACGGCGGCGGTGGTGCAGGCACGTACCGGCGTGGTCCCCACGGTGATCGGGCTCGACGCGGAGCATGTTCGCAACGTGGTGGCGACCGTCAGGCGGGCCAAAGGGGTCGTGCTCGTGGTCGGGCATTCCAATACCATTCCGGCCATCGTCAATGCGCTCGCGGGGACCATACTCCCCGACCTCTGCGACGCGAGCTACGCGACGCTGTTCGTCGTGACGCCGGCCACTGGCGCGCACGCCGCGCAGCTGGTCCAGTCGTCGTACGGTACGCCGGACGCCTTGGGGGCCGCACCCTGTGGCGGCATGACCCCGAAGTAACGCGGAGCGCCGCAGGCCCTTACTATTCATGATGCTCACACTCGGCATCGTCACCATCTCCGACCGCGCCTCCACCGGCGTGTACGAGGACGCGTCCGGCCCCGCCATTCGCGAGGTGTATACGCGCTGGTTGGCGACGCCATGGACCGAGGCGTATCGCCTTGTGCCCGACGAACAGCCGGCCATCGAAGCCGCGTTGCGGGAGCTCGCCGACGAGCTGCGCTGTCCGCTCATCGTGACCACCGGGGGCACCGGTCCGGCACCGCGCGACGTCACGCCGGAAGCGACGGTCGCGGTGTGTGACCGGATGCTGCCGGGCTTTTCCGAGCAGATGCGAGCGGAAAGTGTGAACACCGTACCGACGGCGATTCTTTCGCGGCAGGTGGTGGGGACGCGTGGCGCGTCGCTCATCATCAACTTGCCCGGCAAGCCGAAGGCCATCGACGTGTGTTTGCGCGCCGTATGGGCGGCGGTGCCATACTGTGTGGAGCTCATCGGCGGCCCGACGCTGTCGATGACCGACGCGGCCCCACGCCATCATCGCCCGTCCTGACCCTCGCGGGTCTTCACATCCGTCTGCGTGTCATGAGCCTCGCCCCTGAACTGCTCAAGATCCTCGTCTGCCCCAAGTGCAAGGCGTCCCTCGAGTATCACGCCGGTCCGCCGGAAGTGCTTGTGTGCCGCGAGAGCCGGCTGGTGTACAACGTGCAGGACGGCATTCCCGTCATGCTCATCGAAGACGCCGAGCCGCTGGATGAGGCGGTGTATCCGCCGCGAGCGTGACCATGTCGGCTGGCGACGCGCCTGTCGCGACCTCGGACTGGCAGGGCGCCACGCGGGTGGTGCGCGCCGGTCTCCCCCACAAGACCGCAGGGACACCGTATCTGCCGGGGCCGGTGTTCGCGGCGCCGTATCACACACCGGGCGATCCGGCGCAGTCGCCGTACACGTATGGCCGGTTCCACAATCCCTCGTGGACGCAGTACGAAGCGGCGCTCGGTGAACTCGAAGGGGGAACCTGTCTCCTCTTCCCAAGTGGCATGGCCGCCACGACGGCGGTGCTCGCCACCATGGTCCCGCCGGGCGGCACACTCATCATGCCGCAGGAGTGTTACTACACCACGCGGGTGATTGCCTCACAGCCGTTCGACGGCGCGTGGTTCGCGGCGCAGCACATCAACGTGGTCATGGCGCCCACCGCCGGCGACGGACTGCGGCGCGCGCTCGACGCGCACGCGGCGAACGGGGTGTCCATGCTGTGGCTGGAGTCGCCCACCAACCCCGGGCTCGATGCGTGCGACATCGCTGCGCTTGCCCGCGCAGCACACGAGCTTGGTGCGCTGGTGGTGGTCGACAACACCACGGCGACGCCATTGCTGCAGCAACCGCTCGCGCTTGGCGCCGACCTGTGCGTCGTGTCGGACACCAAAGCCATGACGGGACACGCCGATCTCGTGCTTGGCCATGTGGCGGCGCGCAATCCACTGCATATCGAGTCGCTGCGTCTGTGGCGCACGCGCATGGGCGTCATTCCCGGTCCCATGGAAGCGTGGTTGGCGCATCGCTCACTGGGCACGCTCCACGTACGGCTCATGCAACAGTGTCGTTCGGCGATGGCGATTGCCGAATTCTTGAGCGGGTGCGCACCGGTGCGTGGGGTGCGGTATCCGGGGCTGCCGTCCGATCCGTCGTACGCGATCGCATCGAAACAGATGCAGGCGTTTGGTTGTGTGGTGAGCTTCGAGCTCGCGTCGGCCGATGCGGCCGCGCGGTTCTTCGCCCATGCACAACTGGTCTACGAAGCGACGAGCTTTGGCGGCTTGCATACGAGCGCCGAGCGTCGCGCGCGCTGGGGTGGCGATGCGGTGCCGGAAGGGTTCGTCCGCATGAGCGTGGGGCTCGAAGATGTGCATGATCTCATCGCCGACTTGACGACGGCCCTCGCGGCGGTGTGATGCGTTTCCGGACGCGTGATGACGCGTGTGTCACTCACTTTTTCGAGCTTCGGCATGACTGACGGATTTTCGCGCCGCGGATTCTTGGCGTCGACCACACTGGCGGCTGCGGGTGTGGCCCTTGGGGCGCGCGAGGTACACGCGCATACGACCGGCCACGAGGTCGAGCCGGGTCCCGATGCGACGGACGATCCGATCGCTCAGGCCCGTGCGTTTGCCTTCGACGAAGCCACGGTGTCCGAGCTGACGGCGCAGATGGTGAAGGGTACGCTCACATCGCGTGCGCTCACGGCCGCGTACCTGGCGCGCATTGCCGCCATTGATGCCGCCGGTGTGCAGTTGCGCAGTGTGATCGAGGTGAATCCCGACGCGCTCGCCATGGCGGCCGAGCGTGATGCGGAACGTCGTGCGGGGAAGGTTCGCGGTGGGTTGCACGGTATCCCCGTGTTGGTGAAGGACAACCTCGATACCGCCGACCGCATGCAGACGACGGCGGGTTCGCGCGCGCTGATCGGCAAGCCGGCGCCACGCGACGCGACGGTGGTGGCGAAGCTGCGCGAGGCCGGTGCGGTGTTGCTGGGAAAGACGAACCTGAGCGAGTGGGCGAACTTCCGGAGCACGCGTTCGACGAGCGGCTGGAGCGGGCGCGGTGGCCAGACGAAGCATCCGTATGTGCTCGACAGAAATCCGTGTGGTTCGAGCTCTGGTACCGGGACGGCGATCGCGGCGAATCTGGCGGTGGTGGGTATCGGCACGGAGACCGATGGCTCGATCATCTGTCCGAGTGCGATCTGCGGGCTCGTGGGGCTGAAGCCAACCGTGGGACTCGTGAGTCGCGCCGGCATCATTCCCATTTCGTCCACACAGGACACGGCGGGGCCGATGACACGCACCGTGACCGACGCGGCCATCGTGCTCACGGTGATTCGCGGACGCGACGAGCGGGACTCGGCGACGACGGCGCACGATCTACCCACCGACGATTACCGGCAGGCGCTGCGCCGCGACGCGTTGCACGGCGCGCGTCTGGGTGTGGCGCGCAACATGGCCGGCTTTCATCCCGCTGTGGACGACGCGTTCGACGCGGCCATTGCCGAGCTGAAGAACGCGGGGGCCGAGATCATCGATCCGTGCAACGTGCCGACGGTGGGAAAGTACGACGCCGCCGAGCTGGAGGTGCTGCTGTACGAGTTCAAGGACGGACTCAATGCCTATCTCGCGTCGCGCGGCGATACGGTGCGATACCGCACGCTCGACGAGCTCATGGCGTACAACCGCGCGCATGCGGCGCAGGAGATGCCGTGGTTTGCGCAGGAGCTGTTCGAGCAGGCACAGGCCAAGGGGGCGCTGACCGATGCGGCGTACCGTGAGGCGCTGCAGAAGTGCCGCACACTCTCGCGCGACGAAGGGTTGGACGCGCTGTTCGCGACACACCGGTTGACTGCGGTGATCGCGCCGTCGAACGGGCCGTCGTGGACGACGGACTGGGTGAACGGTGATCGCTACAGTGGCGGCAATTCGAGCGTGGCGGCGGTGGCCGGCTATCCGTCGCTGACGGTGCCCATGGCGTATACGGCGGGGTTGCCACTGGGGCTGTCGTTCATTGGCACGGCCTTCACCGAGAGCACGTTATTGGGGTTGGGCTATGCATTCGAGCAGCGCACGAAGGCGCGCCGTGCGCCCACCTTCCGCCGATCCCTTTCGTAACCCTGCGCGATGACTGCGTCTTCTACAGGAACCCCCCCGTTGGCGGCCTTGGGCAGTCTGGCGCTTGCCTTGGTCGTTGGCGGGTTGTCGTGGTACTGGTTCGGGCGGGCGGCCGATATGGGGGTCGAGCGGTTGGAGCGGCTCGATGCCATGCGCGCCTATTGTGCGGGCTTCTACGCGCAGGCGCTCGACCGGAACGACACGATGCGTGTGGATCGTGCGCCGATCCCCGATACGATCGACGCGGGATCGAAGGATGCGTTCGATCGGTGCGGTGATTTCCGCAGCCCCGGCGTCCCCAACGCACTGCCGAACGCCCGTGAACTGAACGGTCAGGAGATGCCGCGCGGCTTGCGCTGAGCGTTCCGTCCTGTCCTTGCATCCCCTGGCATGAAAAAAGTCCTGGTCGTGGTGGCCGTCGTGCTCGCCGTGGCGCTGGTGTCGTTCTTCACCGTCGTACCGCTGCTTGTGGACCTGCAGATGAACACGGTGGTCAGCACGGAGATCCCCGCAGTGTCACCGGCGGGCTCCGCGCTTCATCGTCGCATTTTCGTTGCCGACCTGCACGCCGATGCGTTGTTGTGGGGGCGCGATCTGTTGTCGCGTGTGTCGCGTGGTCATGTGGACCTGCCGCGACTGCAGGAAGCCAAGGTGGCCTTGCAGGTGTTCAGTGTGGTCACCAAGACGCCGCGTGACATGAATTACGACAAGAACACCGGCGCGACGGACAACATTGCGTTGCTGTCGCTGGCGCAGCGGTGGCCGGCGGCGACACGCACGAGTTTGCGGGCGCGTGCGGTGTATCAGGCGGAGACGCTGAAGGACGCGGTGCTGCGGGCGGGCGGTGCGATGACGCTCATCACCACGCGGGATACGCTCATGGCCTTTGCGCGCCGTCGCGGTGGTGATCCCGCGCAGGTGGGCGCGTTGCTGGCCATCGAGGGGCTGCACGCTCTCGACGGACAGCTCGAGAGTGTGGACGTGCTCTTCGACTACGGTTATCGCATGATGGGGCTCACCCACTTTTTCGACAACGACGTGGCGGGGAGCGCACATGGCGTGACGCATGGCGGCCTGACGCCGCTTGGACGTCAGGTGGTGCAGCGCATGGAGCAGCTGGGCATTGCGGTCGACCTCGCGCACGCGTCGGCACAAACCATGACGGAGGTGCTGGCCATGGCGACGCGCCCGGTGGTGGTGTCGCATACGGGTGTGGCGGCGGTGTGTCCGGGGCCGCGCAATCTGACCGATACGCAACTGCGCGCCATTGCCGCCAACCGCGGACTGGTAGGCATCGGCTATTGGGACGGGGCGGTGTGTCAGCCAACGATCGAGAACATCGTGAAGGCCATCCGTCATGCGGTGCAGGTCATGGGTGTACGGCACGTCGCCCTGGGCTCCGATTTCGACGGCGCCACGAAAACGCCGTGGGATACGCGCGGCGTGATCGTCATTACCGATGCATTGCTGCGGTCGGGGATGAGTGAGGACGACGTGGCGAAGATCATGGGGGCGAACACGTTCGACTATCTCATGCGCACGTTGCCGCCGATCACACCGCCCGACAGTGGGGGGCGTCCATGAACCGCGCATGGATGTGGCTGGTGGTGGCCGGACTGTTCGAAGTGGGGTGGGCGATCGGGCTCAAGGCGTTGCCCGTTGGCACTGGCTACGCCGTCTGGATCGGTCTTGGTGCCGTGGGGACGGCGATTGCGGGCGTGGTGCTCTTTGGTGAATCGCGCGAGCTCGGGCGTGCGCTCTCGGTGCGGTTGATCGTGGCGGGCAGTGTGGGGCTCAAGATCAGTTCGCGCTGAGTTGTGAGCTGTGAGATGTGAGGAAGGGCTTGCCACGGGTTGCACGGATGGAGCGGAAACGACACAGATTCGTTCGTTGTGTTTGATCTGTGTAAATCCGCCTCACAAGTGTTGATCCGTGTATGCGCGGTGAGCGATCGCTGCCGTCCGCGGAGTGTCGGACTTTCGCGACGATCGACGGTGTCAACTGACCATTACACGTGACTCCGTATAATTGCGCGCTGCAACAAACCATCATGCGCGTGTGTTCTTTCGGTCATGCCACAATTCGTTGCGATTGTCCCGGTGTTGCGCGTGTCCGACGTCGAGCGCAGCATTGCGTGGTACCGAGAACATCTCGGGTTCGTGCCCGATCCGTTCCCAGCGCAGCCGCCGTTCGCGTGCTGTATTCTCCGCCGCGACAGCACGGAACTGATGTTGCGGAAGGCGGTGACGCCGCCGGCGCGCGCGCGCGACTCGTACGAGTGGGATGTGTACATCCGCCTGCAGGGCGAGGAGCTCACGCAGCTGCTCGACCATGCGCGACGACGGACGCCGTTGGTGCGCGGCCCCGAACTCATGCCGTACGGCCACGTGGAGTTCGAGCTCGAGGATCCCGACGGATATCGTGTGTGCGTGGCGGAAGCGCTGGCGGACACGCGGGGATTCCCGCGCGCGGTGGCCTGACGCCGGGTGCGGCCCCACTCGCGTGAGACCGTGCATGGTGTGGCCTGCGTCAGGTGGCCGGTACGGACTTCGGCGTCACGATCGTGAAGAGTGCGAGCACCGCGACATTCACCAGCAGCGCGAGCACGCCCAGGTTGATGTCGGTGATGTGGTGGGACACCGACGGCAGCATGGTGGCAAGGGTGGTCCCGCTTACGGTGGTGTACGCCACCACGCCAAGACCGGCCACCATACCCACCGCCGCCGCCACGGCATTCGTGCGATGTGGCCAGAGCACGGAGAGCAGCACGGCGGGAAAGAGCTGCGTCACGATGGCATACGCGAAGAGCAGCAGCGTGACAATCGTTTGCCCGCCGCGATACACGAAGAACAGCGCAACCGCGGCCACGAGCGGCACCATGAGCTGCGCGATACGGACCTCGCTGCGCGCGTCCGTCCGGATGCTGCTGGTGATCAACCGCGCGAGAATGGTCGCGGTCGCCATGAGAATGAGTGAGCCCGGCACCAGCGCGGTGAGCAGGCCGGCGGCACCGACGAGCCCCAGGACCCAGGGGCCATAGCTCACGCGCGTCACCCGCAGCAGCGCGAGATCGGCCTCACTGCCAGTGAGTGCCGGCACCGCGGTAATGGCCGCGAATCCAATGAAAAACACGAAGAGCAACACGATCTGGTACAGCGGCATGAGGATGGCGTTGCGCCGGAACGACGCATCGCTGCGCGCCGCGAAGACCGAGCCGAACGTGTGGGGCCACATGTAGAAGCCGAACACCGTCATGAGAATGGTGCTCGTGTACCACGTCCCGGAGAGCCCACGCTCCGGGAAGACGAAGAACGCCGGCTGCCTGGCAATGAGCGTGTCGAACATGGGACCGATGCCCCCGTGCAGCGTGATGGGCAACGCGATGCCAAGGCCTGCCACGGTGCAGAGCACCAGCACGTCTTTGAACGCGGCAGTATACGCAGACCCGCGCACGCCGGAGAGGACGACGTACACCGTGAGTGCGGCGGTGCCGATGAGAATGGCGAGATCGGCGTTGATGAGTCCGTACGACGATTCGCTGACGAGAATGCCGAGCCCCTTGAGTTGCAGCACCAGATACGGGATAAGCGCACCGGTGCCCACGATGGCCACGACACGTCCCAGCCACGGGCTGTTGTAGGCGCGCGCGAAGTATTCCGGTTGCGTGATGACCTGCCATGAGACGCCGCGTCGCCAGATGGCGGGGAGCAACCAGTACGATGCCGCGTATGCGACCGAGGCGTAGCCAATGATGTAATACGCCGGCGCGCCGCGCGCATACGCCCACCCGCTCCCCCCAAGGAACGTGAAGGTGGTGTAGATCTCGCCCGCGAGGAGCATGAAGATGAGCACTGACCCGAACCCGCGACTGGCCACGCTCCATTGCTCGAGGCTTTGTGCGCCGCGCCCCCACACCGAGAGCCCAAGCGCCACGAGCAGCGTGAGGGCCATGAGGCCCAGCGCGATCGACGCTTGGCCGGAATCGATGATCGTCGTGTTCACCGGTCGACGTCGGACTCACGCGAATCGATGAACCAGAGGACGAGTGACGTGCAGAGCCCCCACCCCGTAATCCAGGCCAACAGGAACGGGAGCCCGACGATGCGCGGCTCGACGCGATTGGCGAACCATGGCGCGCCCAGAATGGCGACCACGGGAACGAGCACGAGCCAACGATGCAGACGACGTGGCGTGCTCACGAATCAGGCGTTCGGGGTGAGCAGGTCGAGCGTGGCCGCTGTGAGATAGCGAAGCCCGACCTCGAGTGATCGTTCGTCGATCTGAAAGCGCGGATGATGATGCGGGAAGGTAATCCCCGCCGCGTCGTTGCCGGCGCCGACGAACGCGAACACGCCAGGCGCCCGCTGCTGATACGCCGAAAAGTCTTCGCCGCCCATGGTGGGACGCAGGTCGATGAGCGTGTCGTTGCCAAAGGTGCGCCGCACGACGTCGGTGAGCCGCGCGGCGAGCACCGGGTCGTTGACCACCGGGCGATAGCCACGCTCGTAGGTGAACTCGCAGCTGGCGCCGAACGCTTCGGCGATGCCCCTGATGACGCGCTCCATTTGCGCTGGTACCGCCGTCCGCAGTGCGGGATCGAACGTCCGCACCGTACCCGCGAGCGAGGCGGTGCCGGGAATCACGTTGAAGGCGGTGCCGGCTATGAACTGCGTAACCGACAGGACGACCGGGTCGAGTGGGTCGACGGTGCGCGACACCACGTGCTGCAGCGCGGTGACGATCTGCGCGCCGATGGCGATGGGGTCGACGGCTTCGTGCGGCATGGCGGCATGCCCGCCCTTGCCGATGATCGTGCACTGGAAATTGTCGGGAGCGGCCATGGCGGGACCGCTCAGAATGCCGATGCGCCCGACCGGCATGGGTGCCCAGAGGTGCAGCCCAATGACCTGCGCCACGCCGTCCATGACGCCGCGTTGCACGAGCTCTTCAGCGCCGCCGGGGGACAACTCCTCCGCGTGCTGAAAGACAAAGCGCACCGTGCCGGGAAGGGTATCGACACGGGCGGCGAGGAGGGTGGCGAGTCCGAGGACGATGGCGGTGTGCCCATCGTGGCCGCACGCATGCATGGCGCCGTCGCGCGTACTGCGGAACGCGACGTCGGCGTCCTCGTGAATGGGCAGCCCGTCGATATCGGCGCGCACGGCGACCGTGGGCCCCGGGCGCGCGCCGTGCAGTTCCGCGACGACGCTCGTGCGGGTAGGGCGCGACAGCGACAGTCCGGAAACGGCGCTGAGCGTGTCGACGATGAACTGCGACGTTTCGACTTCGTGGAAGGCGACTTCGGGGCGCTGGTGCAGCTGTCGGCGCCACTGGACGACCTGCGGGGCCAGCGTGGCTGCGGCCTCGAGGGGGGAGAGTGCGCCGAGCGACTCGGCGGGGACCACCGGCGTCGCGAACGGTGGGTGGGAGCCCGGGAGCGTCGTCTGAACGAAGGTCATGCCGTGCATCGGGGCAGAAGTGTAACCGGGGGGGCGTAGCCCGCGTAAATTGGAGTATGCCTCTGACCCAGCCTCCCACGCCACCCGCGCCGCCCATCGCCGCGGGGCCTGAAGCTCCGAGATCGCAGCCGTCGGCCATCGATGTAGGAACGGGCGTCCCGATCGTGGTCCCCCGTCCGGTGACGCAGGCGGAGGTCGACGCCCTCAAGGAAAAGCGGTCCGAACTGTCGCGCCAGCTGAGCAGCGCCAGCGAGCGCCGAAAAGAGGTGGTGCGCGATCTGGGCCGGGCGTCAGACGAAAGCAAAGCGGGGCTGCAGAAGCGTCTCGATGTGCTCGACGAGCGCATTGTGCAACTGGAGCGGGACATCGCGGCGAACGGCCAGGCCTTGGCCAGCGCGCCGGGCGACCTGGCGTTGGGAGAGCGAACCGCGCCGCAGGTCCGCTTCGGGCCGTTCTCGTCGGGACAGCTGACCGCGATTTCCATTGTGGGCACGCTGACGGTGCTCATGCCGCTCGCGCTCGCCGTGGCGCGTGCCCTGTTGGTCCGGGCGCGTCAGCCCCGCATTACGCCGGAGATGCTCGACGCCACGCGGCGGATGGAGCGCATGGAGCAGGCGATCGACACGGTGGCGATCGAGGTGGAGCGCATCAGCGAGGGGCAGCGGTTCGTGACGCAGCTGATGGCGGGGACGCAGAAGGCGCACGTCATGGCCGGGGCGCATCCGCAACAGGATTGACGGGGGGGTGGCGTTCGCGTCGCGGAGCGGCAATGGTGGCAGACGCTCGCAGCCCGTTTGCGAGCGCGGCAACCCCGCGCTCGAATCCATCGCGCGGACCGCTGGCGCCAAAGAGGCGCGCTGCGTGGAGATGGACGAACCCGTGCAGAAAGCTCCAGACCGCAACGGCGGCTCCCGTGTCGTCCGGATGTTCGGTCAATCGACCAACGACCTGCAACAGCAGTTCCCACAGCGCCTTCCGCGCCGATCCTTGCTGATTGGCCCAACCGGAACGCGTCGTGTCCGTCACCAGCGCCGCATAGAGTCCCGGTTGCTGCACCGCGTAGTGGCGATATGCCGTGGCCATGGCCACCAACTCCCACGAAGACGTGCGACCGTCGGGTGGTGTGGCGGCAATCTGACGTTGCGCTGCGGCGCGGAGCTCCGTCGCGGAATGCTCAGCAACTAGCGACACTAAGCCGTCAACATCGACACAGTATCGATATAGTGCTGTCGGTCTCACGGAAAGTGCGTCGGCAACGGGGCGGATCCCCAACGCCGAGATCCCGCCGGTGACGGTAATGGCGACGGCGGCCTCAGTGATCGCGTCAAGCGAGAGCTTCGAAGGATACGGCATAATGTACAATGTACATCTTGACGGCAGAAATGGGGAGTGACAGTGTACGGCGTACACTTTCACTGCCTCACCTGGAGCGCACGATGACCGCAGACACGACGTCGGACAGGCTGCCCGTTCTCCTCCTCCGCGTCGAGGGGCTCGCCCTCTTGGCCGTTGCCGCAACCGCGTACGACTGGCATCACGGTGCCGTTGCCGGCGCGCCAGGGTGGGGCCTGTTTTTCGCGGCGTTCCTCCTCCCCGATGTCGCGATGCTTGGGTACGTGCGCTCCACCCGTGTCGGGGCGTGGTGCTACAACCTGGCCCACACCGAGTCGCTGCCGGCGTTGGCGCTCGGCGCGGGGATTGTGATGCGGACGCCCATGTTGACGGCGGCCGCGCTGATCTGGCTGGCGCACATCGGGTTCGACCGGCTCGCGGGCTACGGTCTCAAATTCGCGGAGGGCTTTGGCCGCACCCACCTGGGTGACCTGCCGTCGCGCGCATCACGCCGGACGACTGCGCCCGCGGCCTCGCGCTGAGGCAGATCGGCGGCACGACCCGTCCACGCTCACGCCGGAAGATCGTCGGCGACGCGATCGGCCAGAAGTTGTGGTTGGCCGAGCATCGGAGTCGGCGTGGTGCGCTGGCCGGCACCGCGCAGGCGTTCGTAGTTGAGACGAAAGAGTTCGACCACGGCAGGAATATCGTTCTCGCTACGCAACCGGAAGCTGATCCATCCGGAGTGGGGGAGCGTGTGGTGCGCTTGCGCCCGACCGGCGGCGACGAGGTCGCGCCGCATGCGCACCGTGACGAGCAGATCAGCCACCCCACTCACGTGCACGTGCCCGATTTCGCGTTTGCCCACGCGAAACTCCACGCCGCCATAGCCGTGCGGCAGGACGTCCATATCGGGCCAGTGCTTCAGCACCGCTGCGAGTCTGGCGCCGTAATCGGGAGTGCCCATCGATCGTTCCGCGCAGAGGGTGGGCCGACATTTGCACTCGATACCTCCTGAGCATGCAGCCGGAACGTGATGGCGGCAAGCACCGTCGTGCGCTATGCTCAGCGCCGCACTCGCGCGCAGCGCCCCGTGGGGAATGGGGATACGATGCGTCGGCGAGTGGAGCGCAAGACGGCGCGCGGAGGTGAAAGGGAACGGAGGCCACGTGGGACGTGGCCAACATCAGCGACGGGAACGCGTTTGGCACGCAATGCGCCGCATCGCGCTGCGCCTCCCGCGTTGGTCTCCCGCGTAGCGTCGTACGTGTGCACCCCTTACAGCGCCTGTGAAAAAAGAACATGCGCCATGTCGTCGCGTGGCGCGACGACGTGGCGGCCGCTGTGCTCGGCTCACCCTTGAACACCCAGCGGTTGGGAAGTGCCGTCGGCGAAGAGCGAATGCACACGGTAGCCGAATCGCTCGCCGTTATTCGCGACAGACGCGCAGTGTGCGGGAGAACTCGGACCGTTGAAAAAAACAACGTCATTACGCTTTTCGTACCGCTGCGTCAGGAGCTGTTCCCCCGATTCCGGCTGCCCCGCTCCGAGTGGGCCGGATACTGTCCGTATAGGGGGTTGGAGCGTCAGTGCGCATGCAATGCGTCGGCTGGTCGAAACCGGCGCCCTTCTTGCACGGCGCGCGAGTCCAGCGATCCAGCCGAACCGCGTTTTTCCAGACGCGATAGACCGAGGGCTGACTGATCGCGACCTCGCCCGCATCGCGCAGCCTATCGCTCAATCGGCGATACCCTTCGAGGGGATACCGCTGGTGAAACGGCAGGATCCTCTCCCGCTCCGCTGGGGTCAACCACTGCTCGCGCGCAGGGACGTGACGCCATCCACGACCGCATCGCCCCGTTCGGGTGGTACCCAGCGCCCCGCCTTAAGCCCCCACGCTCTTTCTTCATGTCGAGAAATTCTTCCGACGCAGGATCGTGGCCTTCTGTTCTGGCGCGAAAGCCGGCGTGAACGCTGGACCGCTTCATTCGAGGGATTCATGACAACCTCCGTTGCTCCAAAGTGTGGAGCGGGTGGTGTCACATTTCAGCGGGAGCAGGATACCATCATCTGCAAGAGCATTGTCCGCAATGCTATTCGGCTTTACAGCTCCCTGCTCAGCCAGCACCGGTACGCAACGGGCCGCGCCGCCAGATGGCAACGCGGCCCGTTGTGTAGCTCCAGCGGCTGCAATCAAACCGGGAACAGCATCTCCCGGTACCGCGGCAGTGGCCACATTTCGTCGGCTATGGCGAGTTCGAGCGCGTCGCTGGCGTCACGCACCTCGGCCATGGTGTCGCACGCGGTCGTCGTGAGGTACACCCCCTGCGCGGCGAGGTCGTCGTGCAAATGCTCGGCCTTGGCCGTGACCTTGGCGAGTTCGGTGCGCTTCTTCTGCAGCGTGGTCACGAGCTTGGAGATGGCGTTGGCGGCGTCGACGATAGGCTGCATGTTGATGCCGGCCGTAGCACCCTGTCCGGCTGCGCCGGCCAGCTGCCCGAGATACGCGTACGACGCCGGGAGCACCTGCGTGTCCACGATCTGCTGCAGCGTGTGCAGCTCGATGAGGATGTCCTTCACGTAGCGCTCGAGACGCACATGATAGCGGCTCTCGAGTTCGACATCGGAAAGAATGCCGGTGTTCTTGAAGAGCGCCTTCGCGGCATCGGTGCGCAGCTGCGCCAACGCTTCCGGCGTGCGACGCAGGTTGAGCAGGCCACGCTTGTTGGCTTCGACCACCCACTCGTCGGAGTAGTTGTTGCCTTCGAAGCGCACGGCAGCCGTTTCCTTGAACGCCCGACGCGCCACCTTGAGCGCCGCGTTGTCGGTGCTGGCGCCGCCCGCAATTTCCTTCTTCAGCGCATCGGTCATGTCGCCGATCGCTTCGGCCACCGCAGCCTGCAGGAGCATGACGGGGAAGGCGATGCTCTGCGACGCGCCCACCGCGCGGAACTCGAACTTCGCGCCCGTGAACGCGAAGGGCGACGTGCGGTTGCGATCGGTGTTGTCCTGCTCGACTTCGGGGAGCTTGGCGACGCCGAGCTTGAGCATGGCCTGTTCGGCGTTGTTGGCCGACGTCTTCCCCGCGGCGATGTCTTCGACGACTTGGGTGAGGCCGGAGCCGAGGAACGCCGAGATGATGGCCGGCGGCGCTTCGTTGGCGCCGAGGCGGTGTTCGTTACCCGTGACGGCGATACCGGCGCGCAGCAGACCGGCGTGCTTGTGCACCCCCTTGAGCACCGCCGCCAGGAACAGCAGGAAGCGGATGTTCTGGTGCGGCGTCTTGCCGGGCTTGAGCAGGTTGGTGCCGTCGAGCGTGTTGTCGGAGACAATGGCCATGGACCAGTTGCAGTGCTTGCCCGAGCCGTTGATGCCGGCGAACGGCTTCTCGTGCACGAGCGCCTGCAGGCCATGACGGAGCGCGACCTTGCGCATGATGGCCATGACGAGATGGTTGTGATCGACCGCGACTTCGGAGTCTTCGAAGTACGGCGCCATTTCGAACTGCGACGGCGCGACTTCGTTGTGACGCGTGGTGATGGGCACGCCGAGCTTGTAAAGCTCGTGCTCCACTTCACTGATGCACGCCTGCACGCGCTCGGGGATGCCACCGAAATAGTGGTCTTCGAGCTGCTGGCCACGCGGCGGCGGCGACCCCACGAGCGTGCGGCCGGCCATGACGAGGTCGGGGCGCAACGCGAAGTGGCCGCGGTCGATCATGAAGAACTCCTGCTCCACGCCGAGCGTCGTGATGACGCGCAGCACACCGGTGTCGCCAATGAGGCCGAGCATTTCGGTGGCGCGCGCGGAGAGCGTGTCACAGCTCCGGAGGAGCGGGGTCATTTCGTCGAGTGCTTCGCCGTTGTAGCCAATGAAGACGGACGGAATGCAGAGGTACTTCACCCCGCCGGTTTCGCTGATGAAGACGGGCGAGGCGGGGTTCCACGCGGTGTACCCGCGCGCTTCCCAGGTGGCGCGGAGGCCGCCCGACGGGAACGACGACGCGTCGGGTTCGGACTGAATGAGCTGCTCACCCGTGAACGTCTCGATGGCGTGGCCGTGCTCGTCGAAGTTCAGGAAGGCGTCATGCTTTTCGGCGGTGAGCCCCGTCTGCGGCTGGAACCAGTGCGTAAAGTGGGTCACACCGCGCGACATGGCCCACTCCTTGATGACCTGCGCGACGACGGGCGCGATGTCGGAGTCGAGCTTTTTGCCGAGCCGAATGGAGGCCGCGAGCTTCTTGTAAACGTCCTTGGGCAACTTCGCGCGCATCTGGCGAATGCCGAAGGTGTTCATGCCGAACCAGGCGCTCGTGGGGAGCTGGACGCCGTTTTCCTCGGGACGCGAGGTGTGGCGCGGCGCACGGTGCGAGATCTCGCGCATGGCGATCGCGCGGGCGTTGTTGTTGTTGTTGGCCATGGACGGAGCGGAAAGAAGTTCAGGCGACCGCGTTGTGCTGTCGCCGATTTTGTGCAGGAGACGCAGAAATATGGTCGTACACGGGGCTCAGTCCAATCCGGAAATGCAATATTGACGCGGGAACTGTGCAGGAATTGCACAAATATCGCGCCGACCGCTGTTTTTGCGTTAGGCTGACGAAGAAACCCCGAAGAAACCAGTGGGTTTCGCTGATGCTCTTAAGAATGCTACACAACCGCTGGGCCGTGTGGGCGCGCCCGCGCTTACTCGCGACGGCCGTCCGATATCCTGCACCCGGACGTTCCGAGCGTCAGCGCCAACGCACCGCCCGAGTCCTGCATGGGGAAGCATGCCGCGAGCGGTGTCCGTGTCTGCAACGACCGCCACGACACCCCATCCCCCCGCGGTGCTTGTTCGACACCAGCCACATGATTGCCGCTGGCGTTCGTGGTGAGTTGGGTTGATCCACCCACGCGCATCGCTCAACGCGCATCGCACGAAGACGAACTGGTGCACCTCGTCCGTGCTCGGTGCCGACGCCAAAGCGAAGTGCCTCGCGCCCGGCCCCACCTTCCAGCCACACGCCGATAGACGGCTCGGCCGAGCACGCCAGGGGCGCTGGGCCGGACAGCACGCGGCAAGCCAACGCCGATGCGCTCATGCGGTACAGGCGCTGTACGTCATCATCGTCGACCGCACGTACGGAGGCTCCGCGCAAAGTGACGGCGACCAGGTCGTGCCGTGCGGAAGGGGCCAGGGTACCTATATGCTTGCCCTCCTCGATGCTCCTGGTGTCCCAATACTCGGCATCCGGGGCATCGTCGACGTGAACGGGCTACCGGAGCATGCCGTCAGCCATGTGCATAGGGCGTGTTTCATCGCCCAAGGTGAACGCCGGCAGGACGCGAGGCATTGCGGACATGATGCAGCGCGTGTCGCCGAGGTTCGACGCCGGTATGCCGGCTGTGGCGAACACTCGATACGTGAGCCATGGCGTGGGGGCGCGAACGCTGTGGTAAGGATCCTGCACCAACCGTGATAATCTCACGGCATCGATGGTGATCACCAGCGCACTGTACGCATGGCACGGCGACGAGTGCGCACGACGTACCCGCTGATCCACACGGCGGATGCGTGTCATCAGCAGAGACGTTACTGCCGGGGCGGTGGGGTTCCAGCGATACTCCTTCGACTGAACGGAAGCGTTCCCCCTTTCACGTCGGGCCGCCGAGGATCAGTCCGTTCACGCGGGTACTGTTGCATCATCCGCGAGGCTCTCGCACGACGTGGTGCCGATGGAGTCTTGGTCGGTAAGGAGGGCGGCGTGCATCTCCGCAAGGTGTGCCGTGGCGTCTGCTACACGGATGACATCGACGCGCCCACCAATGCACCCACCCCGAAGGACGCCACCGCACGCGTACCCACACACTGCTTGACGATACCTCCGCGTCGAGTAGCTTGGGGCATGCCTCGCTCACGTTTCCGCAGGAACCGCCGCGTGCTACGCGCTGGTGTGCTGTTTGCCGTGTTGCCTGCGACTGGTGCCTGCGGCGCCGACGCGCCGCCTCCGGCGAGGGTCACGGCAGCGGCCAACGGCGCAGTCATTCGACCGCCAACGCCGAGTGATTCGCTCTGCCCGCGGGACGGGACGTGGCGGTCGTGTCACCTGGAAGACCGCATCAACAAGGCAGGGATGGGCATCACGGTGCTCGACACCATTACCGTGCCGTACTTCACGGAGCAGGGCACGCGCTACAAGATCGGCAAGACGGCCAAGCTCGTGGCGTTCTTTTTTGCTGATTCGGCGGCGGGTGCCGCGGCGACGGCGTCGCTCGACGCGCTGCGGCTTACGCCACCTCGTGATTCCATTGGGAAGTGGCCGACCGCACCATTCGAGGCCATTCGCACGGCCAACATGATCGCGGTGCTTTTCGAGGTGACGGCGGGGCAGGCGGAGCGGGTGCGTCTGGCGCTGACGGCGGGGGCGCCGCAGTCGTACGCGGACAAAGCGCAGTCGCTGCCGCCGGCGACGGCGCGGTGAGGCGCACTATGCGGAGCGCTTCCCTGAGGGTGGCCTGCACCATCGCATTCGCCGGCTTGGCGCCGGTTACGGCTGCGGCACAAGCACGCGATACCGTCTCGAGTGCCGTGCACCGAGAGCCTGTGGCGCTGCGCTACCGCGCGCTGGCGATCGGCGTGGTGAGTGCGGCCACCTGGGTCCAGGCATTCGACATTCCCGAAGGCTGGGACCGCACCTGGCAGGGGTACGGCAACCGGCTCAGCGATCAAGTGGGATTTGCGCTCACAGAAGAGCTCCTGCGCGAGGGGCTCAGCCGGGCAACGGGGTGGGAGAGCGCCTTCGGGCCGTGCGACGCGGCACGTGGGGCACGACCGTGGCATGGGCGTGCCCGCGCGGCGACGCGCTGTGCGGTGCACAGCACCTTCGTGGCGCACAACCGCGCCGGCGCGTCGCGTCCCAACGCGCCACTCCTGGGGGCTATCGTGGCGGCAAGCGCGCTGAGCCTCACCTGGCGCCCTGAGCGCGCAAGTGCGAGCAAGGGGCAGCGGTTCATGGTGGCGCGCGTGGGGATCGTGACGGGCGCCACGGTGGTGAGTCGGGCGGTACGGGAGATGCGGCGACGGTAAGTCCTGACGTTAGGGCACGATGGGCGGCCCGCTGCCGCGGTACCCGCTCGCGGCGTACAGCGCATCAGGATCACGCAGGGCAATCAGGTCGCGTAGGGCCGCTGATTTATCGGTCGCGCGCAGGTAGTACGCCTGCGCAATACGGTACCCCATGAAGTACCCCAGATCTCCCGGCCACGCGTCGGTGGCATTGCCCTGATTGTAGAGCCAGCGGCTGATGTCGGTGCTGGTGCGTTCCCGGTCGAAGGCTTCCCAATATTCGCGCTCCCGTTGCTGCCACGTGACGAAAAACTCTCGAAACATGGGGGCGCCGGCTACCAACTCGGCAACGAGCTCCGCGACCCCTTCGTTGAGTGCGCTGTGCAGCATGGGCCCGCCACTGCGACCGGCGCGGGAGCCCGCCTGGAATGAGAGGAAATGCCCATGCTCGTGGGCGACCAGAACGGGCAAGTCACGGGCAAACGACTTCTGATTGTTGCGCCCGAAGCTATTGAGCTCGTCGAGCGGTGCGCCGGCGTCGGTGCCGAAGAATTCGAAGCCGATGAACAGGCGTCCGTTGTTCACCGTGCCGCCGGTGCTGAACCGTCCCACGAGCAGCGTGATGGGCGGGAAGGTGGCCTGAGGATAGAGCGTCGTGAGTCGTCGGTTGTTGGACCGGATGACGGACAACACCGCGCCGCTCCGCGACTCGGCTCTCCACCACGCCTGCAACGCGTCGAAATAGCGAGGCGCGTTCCGGGTGGCCGACACCAGCGATGCGGCGGTCACGGACCGGAGCGGGATGAACTCCCGCAACCCTGCCGAGGCGGAGTCGAGGTACTGTCGCTGAAATGCGTCGGCGCTGCCGGCCCGTCCACCCTTGTCCCAGGCACGCCAGAACTGATCGACGTCACTGGTCTCGAAGACCGTCGCCTCGGGATCGGAGGGGGCGGTGAGCGAAGCACTCCCGTTACAGGCCGCGCCCGTACACACCACGAAAAGCAGCCACGAAAGGACGATTCGACGGATAGTCATACCATGTTGGACGAACTGAGCGCCCAGACCCCCACAGGGCCGCAGCGAGGCGATCGCGTTCGCGATAGTCATACCGTGTTGGACGACCTGAGCGCCCAGACGGTTTAAGTCTGAGCGCGAACCGGGCTCACGGGAGGCGCGCCAGACTGTCGTTCAGCTGGCCTTGCGCGCGGGCGCCGCTCCCTGGCTCTCCAGTGCCGCGCCGAGCGCATCGGCCGTCCACGTGATCGCATTGGTGTAGAACTCACCGAGTTTGGCGGGGTCGGCACCCATCTCCTTCGCGATCTCGGTGGCGTTTTCGAACAGTCCGAGCTCGTACGACTCGGCGAAGTTGATCGCGTCGGCGTAGGGGCCGGTGCGATCGATGAGTGCTTCGTTGGCCTCGGCGCTCAGCACGACGCGCTCCAGAATCTCCGGGAGCGGCATGCGGAACACGGCGTCGAGGAGCGAGAAGAGTCCCACCAGGAAGAGCGTACCCGAGTCGCGACCACCGCCGGCGAGCTGTTCGCACAACCGGCCGCGCTCGACGGCCTGACGCACGAGTTCCTGATCGACGCCGTTCTTGCTCTTGCGCGCGGCCGCCACCGCGACGGCCAGCCAACGCAGGAAGGCGTTGCGGCCGATGAGACGGAGCGCCTGGCCGATGCTGGCGACGCCGCGTCCACCCAAGGCCGCGCTGTTCACGAGGCGCAGCAGCTGGAAGGTAAGCACCGGGTCGGTAGCAATTACCTCTTCGAGTTGGTGATCGCTGACGTGCTGGTCGCGCGCGAGCCCCATGAGTCGCATGGCGGCCACGGTGCCCTGCGGCATGTCCGCCGCGGGGAGTGGTTCAGGGCGACTGAAGAAGGCGCCCTGGAAGCCGTCGAAGCCACGTTCCAAGGTGGCTTCGTACCGGGTGAGATCCTCGACGTACGATGCGACGAGGCGCGGACCGGCTTTCCCCAGTCCACGGGTCACGCGCTCACAGATTGCATTGATCGTGGCCGGTTCGCCGCTGCGCGAGTCGATGCGCACCCACGAGACATGCGGCAGAAATGCCTCGGCCGCAGCGGGCTCCGTGCTCACGGCATCGAGGGCCAGTACGCCGCCAGCACCGATGAGGCGCGCAATGGCCTCGTTCACCTCGTCGTCGGGAGCGAGCGACGGGGGCAGCATGATGATGACCGAGCCGGGCTCCGCCACCAGATACGCATCGGCCACGAGCTGATCGCGCGTGCAGGCCACGAACGCCGGCATGCGATTGCGGATCAGGTCGAAGGTGCCGTTCAGGAAGCTCTGCGCAAAGGAGCCCGGCCCGTCGGCATCGTGAAATCGGATTTCATAGCCGATGAGCGAACCGGTGCCGCCGAAGACGGGCTGACGAACAAGCGCAGAATCTGACATGGAGAATGCGAGGTGCGGCGTGATGCAAGGGGTGGCGCGGACACGGCGGTCCTGACGAGCTTGAGACGATCAAGACGTCAGCCGGGGCACGGTGCCAGTTGTAGGCCGTGCGCCCCTTTTTAGTATCGGCCCACCGCTCTCCGAGATGAGTCTTTCGACGTTGGATGGTTCGCTGCACCGAGGGTGCGGAGGGCGTTATGCCCTCCACACCGAGACCGTGACGATGCGCCTGAGCGGTATGGCGGCCGAGGTGACGCGCGAGTTTTACCGGTGCGAGAAGTGCGGACACGAGAATCGCACCATCGAACAGCGGGATGCGGCCGAAAAGGCGGCCACGGAGATTATCCGGAACGAGCATAACCTCTTGATTCCCAAGGCGATCCGTCAGTTGCGGGAGTCGCTGGGGTTGACCCTGCCGCAGTTTGCCGAGCTTATCTACGGGACCCCCAGGGGGATCGTGGACGGCTGGGAAAAGGGGAAATACCTGCAGAATCGTGAGGCCGATGCACTCATTCGCAGTCTGGCCGACCGCGACACGTTGGAAAAGCGGGCGACCAAGGCGGGGGTGACGCTGCCGGTGGCGGACGCGGCGGTGACGGCTGGCGGGGCCATCCCTACTGCGGCGGCGTCACCGTACGAGCAGGCCGCCTCGTAGGCGGTTCGACAGGGACGCCGGCGCCACGTCGCCCAGGCGTTGGTGCACCAGAGCCCCCACGCCACCAGCAAGGGTTGAAAGAACAACCGGATGAGGCGCGCGCGGCCGGTGGTGAGTCCGAGCGGGGCCGATGCGCAACGGCGACGAGATCGATTTCAACGCCGACGTTCAGCGGCACGATACGAAGCCCAATCGGTTCGTCCGGGTGTTTCAGTTTGGTACCGCGACGCAGATAGGGTGGAGTTCCGGCGGCCTTCGGCGGTACTGGCGCTTTTCGGAGCACGCCAGCGCCACGCAGCACACCGTCGTGCGCGTGACGGCCGGTATCACGCGTCATGTGGGGTCGCGGCGTGACGTACGGGCAACGCTACATTCTTCGTTCATCGAGCGGAGCAACATTGTCGACCCGCTTCCGGTTGCACGATGCGTTCACGCCGAATTTCACTGCGATAAGGAAACGCCGAGCGGTTCGCGGCGAGTGGTCGCTTGTTCGACTACGGTGAGTTGTCGACGGCGCGCAGTGCGGAGCAGCGCGTGTACGGTGCGGCGTCTGATCGGTGCGGGCGATCTGCTGGATGCAACGCGAACGGCCGGCGACAACGTACTGGTGGCGAAGGTGAGCTGGCTGTTTGGAGTGCGCAGACGTTACGCCGCCGTGAGTTCCTGCTCGAGGCGCGCGTAGCTCGCTTCCATGCCGGTGGTCATGCCCGTGCCAAGGATCATGTCGCGGAGTTCCTTGCTGGGATACGTGATGACGATGCTGAGCAGCGTGCCGCCCTGGATCGGCACCAGGGTGAGCTCGTTACGCGTGGCGGGGCCGTCGGTCCCGATCATCTGTTCGGTGGTGACGGCACGGTAGGGTGCATGGCTCTCGAGCAGTTCGCCTTCAAAGCCGAATCGTTGCGCGCCGTCGGCACTGGCCCACTCGTAGCGATAGCGATCGCCGACGGCCTTCGCCACTTCGCAAACGGGCATCGTCCATCCATCGGGGCCGGTGAGCCATCGCTGCATGAGTGCGGGCTCGTGATGCGCGTGCCAGACCTGCGCGGGCGTCCCGCGTACCACGCGGCTGACGCGCACCGTGGTGTCGTTGAGCAGCTGCGCGTCGGTGCCGCGTTCGGCGGCAAAGGTGGTAAGGTCGGCGAGCACGTCGTCGATCTGGCTCATCGCCGAGCGCATCCCTTCCATCATGCCCATGGCGACAAGCTGTTCCATGGCGTCGAGGCTGGGGAAGTGCGTGACGCTGCGAAAACGCGAGCCCGTGTCGGTCGACTCGAAGAAGAAGGACATGCGCATGGAGGGCAGGTCGGTGTTGGGCGTGCCGTGTTCGTCGGCGAACCCGTCTTCGAGGTCGATCTGCTGATATGGGGTGATGGCGAGGTAGCGCCACCAGCCGCGCGCAACGGTGCCGTCGGGGCCGGTCATGTGGTAGTGCGAGAAGCCACCGACCGCCATGTCGTGCCGGGTAAAGGTGGCCGGCCATTCACGCGGCCCCCAGAAGCGCTCGAGCGTGCGCGGGTCGGCGTAGGCATCCCACAGGCGCGCTACCGGTACGGGATAGTCGGCGATCACGGAAAGCGTGAGCGCCTGCGCGTCGGAAACGACTTCGGTGATCGGCATGGGTCAGTCGGCTGGGGTGGTGGGTTCGGCGAAGAGCTCGTCGAGCTGGGTGAGGCGGGAAATCCACAGCTGTTCGAGCTGCAGGAGCAAGGCGCGGGCCTGCGCGATACGCTCGGGTTGACTGCGCACCAGCCGTTCACGTCCGCGGGCTTCCTTGCTCACCAGTCCGGCCTCCTCGAGGACGGCGACGTGCTTTTGCACCGCGGCAAACGACATGTCGTAGCGGGCGGCGAGCGCCGAGACCGTGGCGGGTTCGCCGGCGAGCAGCCGGGCGATGATGTCTCGGCGCGTGCCGTCGGCGAGGGCGCGGAAGAGCTGGTCGAGCTCGGGGTCGGTGAGCGACAAACGTGCAACCATATGGTTGTATAATACCGCAGGCGCTCGGTGGCGCAAGGGGAACGCGGTTCGATGCATCGAAGGCGCTGTATACTTGAGGGGTCCCCCTCACCCCCGCCCTCACTCCGCCGCCATGAGCCCCATTGTTCCCGCGCAAGCCATCGAGCTCCCACACGAAATGACGACGACCAGTTTCGATTTGCCCGGCTACCGGGTGGATCGGTCGTTGGGGGTGGTCCGCGGCGTGGTGGTGCGTTCCCGCTCCGTGCTTGGGACTATCGGGGCGGGCTTTCAGACCATTCTTGGCGGCAACATCTCGCTGTTTACCGAGTTGGCGGAGCGCACGCGCCAGCAGGCGTTCGACACCATGCTGCATCAGGCGCACTTGGCGGGCGCGAATGCCGTCATCGGCATCCGGTACGATGCCAACGAGGTCATGAGCGGGGTCACGGAAGTGCTCTGCTACGGAACGGCGGTGCGCGTCTCGCGGATGGCGTGAGCGCGGCAAATCCTTTCGATGACGACCTGATCATGGCCACCGCCAATTCGTTACTCGACACACTCGCCGCACGTTTCGCGAAGTATCCCGCTCGGCATGTCGGGATTACGTGGGAGCGGGTGGGTACTCGCCTCGAGGGCAATACGGCGGCGCTGAAGACGCTCGCCGCGATGGAATCGACGGGTGGTGAGCCCGATGTCATTGGCGAAGACGCGGACGGACGAGTGATCTTCTGCGACTGCGCGCCGGAAAGTCCCAGCGGGCGCCGGAGTCTGTGCTACGATCGCGCGGCGCTCGACGCGCGCAAGGAGAACAAGCCGGCAGGGAACGCCGTCGACGCGGCGGCTGATCTGGGGGTGGAACTGCTCGACGAAGCGCAGTATCGCGCGCTCCAGGCGCTCGGCGCCTTCGACCTCAAGACGTCGAGCTGGCTCGCGACACCGGCCGCCGTTCGCGCGTTGGGTGGCGCGTTGTTCGGCGACCGGCGCTACGACCGGGTGTTCGTGTACCACAATGGGGTGCAGTCGTACTACGCGGTACGCGGATTTCGAGGGGTGTTGCGGGTGTAGCCCTCAGCGGGTTGCAGCGGTGCTTGGTACATTCCCGCGTGCTCTTTCCCATGCTCGCCTATGGGAGCGCTGCCACCCTGATTGCCGTACGATGCAGCGCTCCCTCATCCGTCCGGAGTCTTATGTGCGTCTTGTCCGCGTAGTCCGCTCCTCCGTCGCGCTCTTCGCTCTCGTGGTTGGGGCGTGCGTGCGACCCAGTGCGGCGCCCGTGGTGTCGCCGAGTCCTGCGGCGACAGCGCCGGTCGCCAGCGCGCCCGCTGCGGGCGTGGCCGCGCGCCAAGCTGCGGTCGTGCCCAATCCAAACGCGCCCAAGGTGCTGGTCATTGCGACCGGCGGCACCATCGCCGGTGTGCAGGACGCGCCGGGCACGCTCGGGAGCTATCGCGCCGGCACACTCACCGCCGAGCAAATCACGGCGTCGGTGCCGGAGCTCGCACGCTACGCACGTATCGAAACCGAACAGTTCTCCAACGTGGCCAGCACGCTGGTGACGCCGGAGATGTGGGTGAAGCTCGCCAAGCGCATCAACGTGGTGCTGCAGCGTGGTGATCTGGCCGGCGTGGTGGTCACGCACGGCACCGACCGCCTGGAAGAGACGGCGTTCTTTCTCTACCTCACCGTGCGCTCCAACAAGCCGGTGGTGGTCGTGGGTGCGCAGCGGCCCGCGACGGGGATCAGCCCCGATGGTCCCATCAATTTGCTTGGTGCCGTGCGCACCGCCGCATCACCCAAGGCCGTACACAAAGGCGTGATGGTGGTGATGGACGATCGCATTCTGTCGGCGCGCGAATCACGCAAGTTGTATCAGCGCACCGGCGGCTTCGATACCGGCGACATGGGCATGCTCGGTGTGGTGGCGTCGCAGGGGCCGGAGTTTTTCTTTGCGCCCGTGCGCCGCTTTGGTGAACGCAGTGAGTTCGATCTCGAGCGCGTGGATACGCTCCCCAAGGTTGAACTCACGATGTCGTATCCCGGTGGCACGGGACAGACGTTCACCACCAATCCCAAGGGCGTCGTCGTGGCGACGACGGGCATGACCGCGGCCGAGAACGCGACGTATCGTGCGCTGCGTCAGACGGGCGTGGTGGTTGTCACGTCGTTCACGTCGGGGGAGAACGTGAACGGTGGCGGCGGTGGCGGTGATGGGCCACCACCACCGGCGCGCACCGATACTACCGCGCGGCGTGACTCCGTCGCGCGTCCGGTCGTAGCGCCCGTGCCGCCCAATGTGGTGGCGCAACATCTGACGGCCACCAAAGCGCGCATTCTGCTCATGGTCGCGCTCACCAAGACGAACGATCCGCGCGAAGTTCAGCGGATCTTCAACGAGTACTGACGCGGCGTCGTGTCTACCGGCGCTTGCGGGCGCTGCACTTGATCTCCACGAGCGCCGCCGGCCGTGGCAGTGCCGTCACCGAGAGCGTGGCCCGCGCGGGCGGTGCGACGGGAAAGAACTCCGAGTACACCGTATTCATGGCGGTGTAGTCGGCGATGTCTTTAAGGAAGACGGTGCACTCGTCGACATCGGCCATGGTGGCGCCTCCCGCTTGCAGCGCGGTGCGGATGTTCTCGAGCGTCTGCCGAGTTTGCATGGCCACGCCTCCGGCGACGATATCCTGTGTGCCCGGCTTCATGCCCGTCATCCCCGACACGAAGATCTGATTGCCGGAGCGAATGGCGACCGAGTACGCCGGCACGAGTGGCGCGAGGCCGGGCGGGTTGAGTACCTCGCGGCCGCGGCCGCTGCCGCTGCGGTGTGCGCACGCGGTGGCGAAGCAGAGTACGCTGGCCGTTACGGCGAGTCGAAAACAGGTCGTCATGTGCGCGCTCTCATGATGTTGGGTGCTACCCCGAAGACATGGGGTAGCGACCGGTTGGTGATGCCTCGCGCGCATAACGTAACGCGCGGAGCCGGTGGCTGTTGGCGTGCCGCCGCCGTACCTTCTGCCGATGAACAAGCCCCCGTTTGGCCGCCTCGGCTTTCGCGCCTCCACGGCGCTGGCGCTGTGCGTTGCCGGAAGCGCCGCTGTGGCCTTGCAGACGAGCGCCCTCCGCGTCTTCGAGCGCGTGCGGTTGCTGGAGACGACCAGCGAAACGTCCGCCAGCGTGAGCCTCGGCGATATCGACGGCAACCGGACGCTCGATGTGATTCTCGCGAAGGGGCGCCATTGGCCGCTCGTCGACCAGATTCTGCGCAACGACGGCAAGGGGCACTTTGCGATACAGCGTCTCTCGGACGCTCCCGATCGCACCTACTCGGCGGCGCTCGCCGACCTCGATGGCGATGGCGATCTCGATATCGTGGCGAGCAACGACAAGCCCGACCGGAAGTTGATTTATCTCAACGACGGGGCGGGGCACTTTCGCGTGGGCAGTACGTTTGGGGCGCCCGAGTGGAATACGCGCTATGTCACCGTGGCTGACGTGAACGGCGACCAGCGCCCCGACGTGATCGTGGCCAACCGGAGCTCCAACCCCGTCGCGCCGCGGCCGAGTTACGTGTGCCTCAACAGCGGGGCGGGCGCGTTTCCCACGTGCGCGCCGCTCGCCACGCAGTCGGCCACCATTATCGTGGCCAGTGACCTCGACGGCGACGGCAAGACGGACCTCGTAGTGCCGCACCGCGATGGTGGCCAGAACCTGATCTTCTGGAACGACGGCACGGGCACGTTTCGTGAGCCGCCAGCGCCGCTTGGTCCGCCCACGTCGCAGATTCGTGCCGCAGCCGCGGCCGACATCAACGGTGACGGCGTGACCGATGTGGTGGTGGGCGATGAACGCGACGGACTCTTCGTGTATATGGGCGCGTGGCCGCGCACGTTCGATGCGCCGGTGGCGCTGCCCTCGGCCGGCGGGGCGCCCTATGCGGTGGCCATTGCCGACATGAATCGCGATGCGAAGCCCGACCTCGTGGTGGGGCGTCAGGAGGCGGTCGGGTCGGTGCTCTTCAACACCGGCGGGGCGCGGGTGCCGCGCTTTACCGACACGCCGTGGGGCGACGGCAAGGGCTCGGTGTACGGCGTGGCCATTGGGGATCTCGACGGCGACGGCTGGCCGGACATTGCCGCAGCGCGCTCGGAGGCGCCGAACGCGGTGTGGTTCAGCGGGGCGGTGCGTCGATGAGGTGCTTGGCGAAGGCTGCCCGGGCATGAGCGGCCTTTGCTCGTGAAAGGCACGGTGCCATGAACCGCCGCAACTACTATCGCGTCCTGCATGTGCAACCCGACGCTCCGCCGGAGGTAGTGCGCGCCGCGTACCGCGCGCTGATGGCGCGGCATCATCCCGACCAGGGGGGTGACCACGAGCAGGCCGTGCTGCTGAACGAGGCGTGGGCCGTGCTGGGCCATGCCACGCGCCGCGCGGAGTACGATGCGCGTCGGGAGCGCGCCGGGCAGCGCCAGCGGGCGGGAGCCGAGGCGCGGCGCGAGGCGGCTGCCGACAAGAGTCCGCCCCCGCCCCAGGCGTCGGCCGATCAGTGCGCGTTCTGCGGCCAAGCAATTTCCGTTGGCGCAGTGGTGTGCGCGCGCTGTACGGCACCGCTCACCCGTCCCACGCGGCCGGCATCGCACCGTCCACCGTCGGCAATCGGCGAGCGCCGTACGCTGCCCCGTGTCTCGCGCGCCGATTGGGGGACGGTCCGGCTCGACTGGACCGGGGAACCCTTGGACATCCGGCTGCGCAACCTGTCGGTGGGTGGCGTGAGCTTCTACACGGGCGCGCCGATGGCGGTGGGGGCACGCGTGCGGGTCATGGCGGCGGCGTTCGACGCCGTGGTGGAGGTGGTGCAGTGCAATCGCCGCGCCAGCGTGTTCGTGGTGCAGGGCGCATTCGTGACGGTGGGCTTTCCTTCAAGGGGTCAGAGTCGTTGATACCACTTCAAGGGGTCACCCCAAAGGGGTCAGAGTCGCATTGAAACGACTCTGACCCCTTTTAACTTTCTACGACGTCGGTTGGGCGGGTGCGCAGCACCGTCCGATCGGCGGACGCGCATCGATATGAGCATGGACGTCCGGTTCTAGCCTCTGCATATTGCTCCATTCCGTGCGACGCTTCTTCTTCCTCTCCTTCGTGCCGCTCGCGCTCTGCGGCTGCAGCGCCGGCACGGCGTCATCGCCGGTGGCTCCTGTGCCTCCCGTGGCGCCGCCCGTGGTGTGGACCACCACCGCCATCAGCGCGCCGCGCGTGCAGTATCGCACCTTCTCCAGTGTGATCGCGCGCGCCACGGTGAGCTATCACGTGTACACGCCGCCGCAGTACGACAGCGACGCGACGCGCCGGTTCCCGGTGCTCTACTGGCTGCACGGCAGCGGTGGGGGACTCGGGGGCATCGCCATGCTCGCAGCGTACTTCGACGACGCCATTCGCGCGGGACGCATTCCGTCCATGCTCGTGGTGTTCCCCAATGGCATGGCGTCGAGCATGTGGACCGACTCGAAAGACGGACGCGTCCCCATGGAGTCGATGGTGGTACGCGACTTGGTGCCGCATGTCGACGCGACCTTTCGCACCCTGGCCACGCGCGACGGCCGGTTGCTGGAAGGGTTCAGCATGGGCGGGTATGGCGCGTCGCGATGGGGAATGCGCTACCCTGACGTCTTCGGCGCGATGAGCATGTTCGCGGCGGGCCCGCTGGACCTCGACTTCAACGGGCCGCGCGCAACGGGGAACCCCGCCGAACGGGCGCAGATCCTGCGCGACGTGTACAGCGATGATATGACGTACTACGTCGCGCAGAACCCGTTCACCGTGGCCGAGCAGTATGCCGCCACGATACGCGGAACACCGCGCGCGCTGACGCGCTTTCGCCAGATCGTGGGATCACTCGACTTCACGTTGCCGGCCAACGAGGAGTTCCGTGTGCACGTCACACGACTGGCGATTGCGCAGGAGTACACGCTGGTGCCCAACGTCGGGCATGACACCATGGCGCTCCTCGAGGCGCTCGGCGAACGGAACTTTGCGTTTTATCGCGCGGTGTTCGGGGCGCGCTGAGGGGCAAGCGGTTCGACGGGTCGACGTCGTTGACGTGCAACGTCACGCCGACTGGTTGACCGCACCACTGCCTCAGTTGCCGATGATTTCGTTGAGTCCTTCAATGACTTGATCCAATTCCTCTGACAACACCGCACCCAAGCGCTTGCCAATGCGTTCGATCGAGAGTGTGCGGATCTGGCTGATCTTCACCCATGACGGCTTCGGAAGTCCACGCTGCGCCAACTCCAGCGTCAGGGGGAACGAGGCGCGCTGAGGCTGGCTGGTCAACGCAACGGCAATGACCGTACCTGATCGATCGTTGAATACGTTGTGACTCAAGATGAGCACCGGCCGCAGACCCGCCTGCTCATTCCCGCGAGTCGGGTTCAAGTCTGCCCAGCGAACCTCGCCCCTCAGTATTCCGGCCATAGTCCTTCATCGACGCCTAAGCCTTCATCGGCAAGCGCCTGCTCCGCGGCGGGATCGAGCTTGGCGCATTCTTCAGCAAGGCGCCGGTGCTCCAGCCGATCCAACTGCCCGTTGACGGCGGCCTCGATGGCCTGACTCCGATTGGGATAGCGCGCATCTTTGACCAAGCGATCGACGCGACTCAATGTCCGTGTATCAAGCGTGACCGCGACTTTCGTTTTCGCCATGAGCTCTCTTGGTATGACATTATATCATACTATCCGGTGGTGCGACTGTCAACACGCCTTGGCGCAGGCGGTGCAGAGGTAGCGGACACCGCTGTGACTAGCAGAGTGAAAGAGCCAGAGTCATTGACGTGCACCCGAACCTCCCAGGTGCCTACCCGTCTGCTCGCTGAGTCTACTCGAGGCCCGTACCTACCCGGCCTTGGGTGTTCACGCCCGTCGTTTGTCCTCTCCATGGCCCAATTCCGTGACCACACCGTCCGAGCGGCTCGCCGCCGCTCTCGCCGACCGCTATCGCGTTCTCCGCGAACTCGGCGCCGATGGTATGGCCACCGTCCATCTCGCGCACGATCTCAAGCACGAGCGCGATGTCGCGATCAAGGTGCCGTCTCTCACCGGCGCTCCCGGATACGCTGGACTTGGCGCATCCGCGCTTTTCACCGGACGCGCGTCGCCTCGTCGTGACGGTGAGAGACACCGTGACGGGGCGCACGACACTCAGCGTGCTCGACCGCTCCACCGGAATGTTCTCGCCGCTGGCGGGACAAGACCCACCGGCGGGACGTGATCGCGCCGAGTGGACGCCCGACGGCCGCAGCATCCTGTTCCGGTCAATTGCGGATTCATCGCGCAGCGCGACGCTAGGCGCAGCGGATGGCAGTGGTACCGACACGCTACTTCTGAACGGCAAGCGCGCCGTGTTCGAAGTGGTCATGGCGCCGGATAGCAACACGTTGCTTGAACGTGTTCAGGACGACGCTGTCAACTACGGACAAGGGGTGCGCTGGTGGACTCGTCGTGACCGCACGCTCCGGGGTTACCCCATGTACGGACTGGTGCCGGCAGTGCGATGACCGGCGCCCGATGCTCGATGGATCGCGTTCTCCGCCGATGCGCCCCGGCACGTGTACGTCGCGCCCTTCCCCGGCCCCGGTTCGCAGGTGCGTATCGACCGCGCGGGTGGCGGCACGCCGGTGTGGGCGCGCGACGGCCGGGGCCTCTGCAATTTTTCACCGACCGGGCTCGTGGCTACGACGGTCGATCTCGCGGCGGGCGTGAAGATCGGCAGCACGCGCGAACTGCTCGGCGGAGGTTGGGCGGGGGCCGGCGGGGAAGTAGTGGGGAAGTAGTGGCGTCGCCCCGTTTACGGCACCAACGACACCACGCGGCTTCCGTTCGTGCGCACCGCACCAAAATGACGCCGGTCGGTGGTGAGGATCTCGCGTGCACCGAGTCGTTCGGCCACGGCAATGACCGTTGCGTCGACAACGCCCAACGGACAATCGAGATACTCGCGCATAAGCGCCGATGCCCGCATGACGTCGTCCGACTCCACCGGCTCGATGATCAGCTCGCCGTTCGCCACTGATGGTACGAACGCCTGCTCTGCCTGCACGCTGATGCGCGTCTGCAGCAAGTAGCACACCTCGGGTACCACGGTGATGGACACGCGAATATGACGCGCCTGTGCCGTCCACCACGCGGTGACCCGCGCGTGCCATGCGTCACTGCGATCGATCAGCGCATACAGTGGACCCGTGTCGGCTATGACCATCAGCCGTGCGGATCCTTCCAGAGCAGGGTGTCCACCTGCTCGGACGTGTCGCTCGTACCGCTGGCAAACTGTCCGGCTATGGACGGCAGCGGCGACGCCGCGCCTGGTGCGGCGAGGTACATGGCAACGGCCTCCCGAACGAGCGATGCCGTGCTCACGCCCGTGCGCTGCGCGGCACGCTGCAATTGGCGCATCATCTGGTCGTCAAAAAACATGGTGGTACGCTTCATGCCATAAATATGCTGTATACAAATGGCAACACAAAAGCTGCGGCTGGGGAACCCGGTCCGCCTGGCGCCGCTTTCTCGCCATATGCATGCCGCGATGCGCTCACTCCTCCTGCTCCTGCTCCTGCCCGCCCTGTGGCCGGTGCTCGGCGCGTCCCGTTGGCCTCATCGTCCCTCTACGGAACCCGTGCCCATGACCGCGCCCGTCACACTCTTCACCTTCGATCGCGCCGACGAGGCCGAGTGGGTCGTGGTCAACGACGGCGTCATGGGGGGCCGTTCGGCGGGCTTTGTGGCGGTCGAACAGGGCGCACTGCGCTTTACCGGCACGCTGGTCACGCAGGGCGGCGGCTTTACGTCGGTGCGCGCGCGCCGCACCGTGGACCTTACCGGTCAGCTCGGCATTGAGCTGCGCGTCCGCGGCAGTGGACGGCAGTTCGAGGTGGAGCTCGACGACGGGGTGCGCGGCTACGGCCGCATGGTGTCGCGTCGGGCGCCGTTTCGCACGTCGGCCGAATGGACCGTGGTGCGCGTGCCGTTCAGCGCGCTGCGGAGCACGATTTTTGGACGGGCGGTGGATGCCCCCGTCATCGATGTGGCACGCATTCGCGGCGTGGGGCTCTACATGGTCGACGGGCAAGACGGGCCGTTCAAGCTCGAAGTCGACTATATGCGGTCGTACGGGGCGGGTATTGAGTAGCGGCGCCGCTCCGGAACCCGTCGCAATTGGTGCCCGTAGGGAGACGCTGACCACCTTCACGACAGGAGACCAGCGATGCTTCGAGGGATTGGCGCGTACCTACTTGCCGGCGTGGCGCTGCTGGTCAGTGCCAATGCCTTTCGCCAGGTGCCGAACGAGTTCCGCAGCACGGAGCCCGGCTCACTGCTCTTCGGCCTGTTGCAGATCGTGATCGGCACAGCGACGGCGTCCGCAGCTGTCGGGCTGGTTCTGCGCGCGCGCTGGGCGTCGTGGGCCCTTGGCATTGGTGGGGTGGCAGCGATGGGGTTACTGGTTGCCCAACCACTGTACGAGCCCATGCCGTGGGACTCGGCGCGCGGGATCTGGATTGGCGCTGCGCTGGTCGGTGCGGTCGCGGGTGGCATGAGCTGGTGTGCTCGCCGCCTAGCGAGACCTGCGGTGGGTGTCAACGCGTCGGTGGCGCCCACGACGAATTTGCCGCCGGCCTAAGGGGTTGTTCGATCGACACGGTCGCGCAGCCGATCGTCGCACCGCATACGCAACGTTGCAGGCGAAGCTCACGCGGCAAGTTTTCGCCTGTGTGCCATCGAGGCCGCTTCACCCCCCGCCACCCCGGATGCCTATGGCACAGCCAATGGCTTAACGGACGCGAAGGGGGGCTCGATTCGAGCACCGCTACCTGCATGGGCGGTGGCCCTGCGGAATAGTGCGCGTCTCCTCCCGTGTTGCCGTTTCGACACGATGCCGGCCGCTGGCGATTGCTGGCGGGGCAGCCCCTCTGAGAGTACGATTGATGGGCCCTTCACGGCCTCCTGCCTGTGTGTACATCACGATCGGTCACCACCCGGCGGCCGACCCAACCCCGGTGCTTTGGACGACCTGTTTCCGCGGCTCCAGCGGGCCTTTGCGGCCACGCACGAATTCGAGCGCGAACTGGGCGGTGGTGGCATGTCCCGCACGTACCTCGCGCTGGAGCGGGCACTCAATCGCCAGGTCGTCATCAAGGTGCTCGCCCCGGAGCTGCTGGCGGGCGTGAGCGTGGAGCGCTTCAAGCGCGAGGTACTCCTGGCGGCGCAGCTGCAACATCCGCACGTGGTGCCCGTGATCGCGTCGGGTGACGCCGAAGGGCTTCCCTGGTTCACCATGCCGTTCGTCGATGGACCATCGCTACGGCAACGCCTTGCCGGCGGGCCGCTACCGATTGCGGAGGCGGTGGGCATTCTGCGCGACGTTGCGCGCGCGTTGGCCTTCGCGCATGGTCGCGGTGTGGTGCATCGCGACATCAAGCCCGACAACGTGCTCCTCTCCGAAGGCAGCGCCACCGTCACCGACTTCGGCATCGCGAAAGCCATTTCGGCGTCCCGCACGGGGCCGACCGGGGCGACGCTCACGCAAGTGGGTACTTCGATCGGTACGCCTGCCTATATGTCGCCCGAACAGGCGGCCGGCGATGCGAGTGCCGATCATCGCGCCGACATCTATGCCTTCGGCGCCATGGCCTACGAAGTGATGGCCGGCCGGCCGCCCTTCGTGAGTGACTCGCCCACGCGGTTGCTCGCCATGCAAATGACCGAGACGCCGCGCGCCATTTCGTCGCTGCGCACCGATGTACCGGCCTCGTTGGCCGATCTCATCATGAAGTGTCTCGCCAAGGAGCCCGTCGACCGTCCGCAACAGGCGGCGGATATCGCGCGCGTGCTCGACAGCGTGGTGACCACCGGCGCTTCGGCGGCCGCGCCGGTCATTCTGCGCGGCGGCACGCTGCCGCTGGGTCGCATGGTGGGCAGTTGGGCGGTCGCCACGGTCGTGGTGATGGCGCTGACGTGGGCAGCCACGGTGACGGTGGGGCTGCCGACGTGGGCGATGAGCGGCGCCGGGTTGCTCATGGCCATCGGCCTGATCGCGGTGCTCTTTACCGCCTGGGTGCAACGCGCCAGCTACCGGCAGCTCACGGGCACGCCCACCCTCACGCCTGGCGGCAGCGCCGTGCCGCGCGGCACCATGGCCACACTCGCCATCAAGGCCAGCCCACACGTGTCATGGCAGCGCACGAGAAAGGGCGGGTACCTCGCGGTCGGCGGCTTCGTGCTGCTGCTCGGCGGCTTCATGACGGCGCGCGCGAATGGCATCGGGCCGATGGGCTCGCTCATTGCGAAGGGCGCGATTGCCGCCAATGAGAAGCTCATCCTCACCGACTTCCGGAGTCCGGCGAGCGACTCGACGCTCGGCGTGACGCTCACCGAGGCGCTGCGTGCCGATCTCGCACAATCGCGCAGCATTCGCGTGCTGTCGCGCGCCAATGTACGCGACGTGCTGCGGCTCATGCGTCGCCCAGCCGACACCGAGGTCGATCTGCCGCTGGCACGCGAGGTGGCCACGCGCGACGGCATCAAGGCGATCATCGATGGCGAGGTGGTGCAACTCGGCACTGGCTTCATGGTGGCAGCGCGTCTGCTCACCACGCAGACCGGCGAGGAGCTCGGCGCCTTCAAGGAGACCGCCGCCGGCCCTGATGACCTGCTGCCGGCGGTGGAGCGGCTGTCCCGCGCGCTGCGCGAGCGCATTGGGGAGTCGTTCAAGGACATTCGGGCCGCGGCGCCGCTGGAGCGGGTGACCACCTCGAACGTAGATGCGCTCAAGCTCTACGTGCGCGGCATGCGCGCCATCGAAGAAGGGAACGACATGGCCACGGGTGGGCCGCTGCTGGAGGAGGCCATCCGCCTCGACACCGGCTTCGCGATGGCCTATCGCAAGTACGCGGTCTCGCTCGGTAACGCGCGCAGTGCCGACCGCGCCAAAGTCGAGCAGCTGTTGACCAAGGCCTACGACCTGCGGGACCGACTCAGTGAATCGGAGCGGTTGCTCACCGTGGCGTCGTACTGGACGAGCGGCCCACGGGAAGATCTGCGCCAGGCCACTGCCGCCCTCGAAGCGCTTGCCCAGCGCGATTCAGGTTACTTCCCCGCGTTCAATAACCTTGGCGTGTTGAAGAACGGTCTTGGTGACTGGGCGGCCTCGGAGGCGAACTTCCGTCGAGCGGTCGCTCTCGAGCCGACGCTCGGTATAGGCTGGACAAATGTCGCGACGGCGCTCGTCGAGCAGGGAAAATTCAAGGAGCTCGCGCGCGCCGCCGACTCCGCCGCGTCGTTGCTCGGGCCGACCTCCGATGCCCCGGTTCGCATGCGTGCCTGGCTGTTGGGACGTCCGGAGCAGGCCGCACAGGCCGAGCAGCTGTTTCGCAGTGGCATTCGGCAGTTCTCGGATCGACTTAGCACGCGGGTAGAGTTGTCACGTGGGCTGGCCAATGCGCTGCGTCGGCAGGGTCGCCTGCTTGAGGCCAAGCAAGTGAGTGCCTCCGCCGACAGCACGATGCGCACGATGGGGCAGACTCCAGACCGGCTGCAGACGGCGCTCGACGCCGCGCAAGACTTGGCAGTGTTGCAGAACGATGCGGAGGGGGCGCGTGCCGCCGCGACCTCCGCTCTCAAAACGTACGATTGGCGTCTCGTGAACGAGATCGACCGGCAGTACGGCCGGTGGGGGATCGCGCTGGTTCGCGCAGGCGTTATTGACGTGGGCCGCGAGATGGAGCGCGCCCTCGCCCGTCGTGTCGAGCTCCAGAATCGGCGAGACGACAGTCGCCTGCTGGAAATGCTGCGCGCCGAGCTGGCGTTGCACGACCGCAAGGAGGCGGATGCCGTGCGTCTACTCACGCGGGCCATCGCAGCCTATCCGGAGAATGGGATCGGTCAGTATGGAGCCACACTCGGGCTCGCGTACGTGCGCGCCGGTCAGCGTGACTCCGCCATTGTCGTGTTCGAACGGTACCTCGCCTCGAACTCAAGAGCCCGCATCAACGGGAACGGCCAGCGGTTCGAAGCCGTGGCCTTTGAACGTCTTGGCTCCCTGTACGAAGACAAGGGGGACAAGGCGAAGGCCTTGGAGCGCTACGAAACGCTGCTCGCGCTCTGGAAGAACGCCGACCCGGCGCTGCAGCCGGTCATTCGCGACCTGCGCGCCCGCGTGGAACGGTTGCGGCGCGGTACGGGCTGAGCCCTTGCACCGCGTTGAACGGCGCGGGCTGCCGGTGGTGAGGGAGCCGTTGGCATCTCGCGGGCTCACCACATCGCACCGCACCCCTGCTGACGGAAGGTGTCCGAGATGTTGAGAATCTTCCAACCCGGCGTCGTGCGGTTGAGCTGAAAGGCATCGTATCCGCAGTGACTGACCTTGCCGCCGATACGGACCTGGTACTCCGCCCACACTGTTGCGAGGTCTCCATCCAGCTGCAGGCGGATATTCCGGATCGGTTCGTTGAGGGTGGGGTTGGCAGGCGCTGTGGCGGCGGTTACGAACGGCTCGCCCGTCAACACCATGACGCGTGTGCCGCCGCGCGGTGCCGGCCGCAGCAGCGTCATGCGGGTGTGCTCGTGAAAGCCGGCCCGTCGTGCGTCGGCGTTCTTGGTGCGCATGGCGCCGACCATGGTTTCGAGCGTCTGCATGACCGCGACGCTGTCGGCGGCGACCGAGGGTGCCCCCGTTTGCGCGCGGCTGAGGGCGGGTGAGAACCCAAAGAACCCAAAGGGGTCAGAGTCGTCGAACCAAAAAACCAAAAGAAAACCAAAAGGGGTCAGAGTCGTACGTCAGAGTCGTACGTCAAAATGACTCTGACCCCATTTACTCATTTACTCCTTGAAATGACTCTGACCCCATTTACTCCCAGCGACGAACGCGAAGCCGATCAGGCCGATCCCGACCAGCAGCAGTGACGACGGCTCTGGCACCACGTGCGACGGCGGGCTGTCGACGAGAAAGCCTCCGCTCGGATTGCTGAAGCCCAGCAGTTCCAGCGAACTGAATTGGCCGATGAGGTCAACCGTACCGTGGGAGAGCGCGCCCGCCGGCGCGCAACCCGCGTCGAAGACCTTGAACGTTCGCGACAGCGTTAAGGGCTGGTTCGGCGCGAACAGCGTCACCTCGTCGGCGGACGCGATTTGGCCCGCGTCCGTGCCGCATTCGCTGTTGACGTTCACTGTGTGCTGAAGCGTGGCAGCAAGCCGCAGGGTCGGCCCTTGGCTCGGTGTCGTGACGATCTCGAAGTCGAGTTCCGTCGTGCCTGGGAACCAGACGCGGTTCCAGAAGGTCAGCCTGCCGAGCCTGAAGGGCACGCCCTTCTGCACATCGGTGTAGTCCGATCCCTGAAAGATGAAATGGTTCGGTGGGAGGGCACTTGGCTGACTCTGAGGGGGCAGACTCGGGTCCTGTGGCCAATACGACAGGGACACCCAGGTTCCCCCGAGCGTGCCCTCGCCGAGGCCGTACCCGGCGTTCGGCGCGCCAAAGTAGGGTGCGAGTACGAATCCCGTCTCCGTCTCCGTGAGCCCGCCGATGAGGTTGCCGCTCTGGTCCCGCGCCAAAAAGGTTCCTATTGCAATAGGATCGCTGCTTTGACCGTATTGTTTGAAGGGCCCCCTCCAGCGCTTGAACTCAAAGGAGACGGTGCCGCTTCCCTGCGCCTCCACCGGGGACGCCAGCGTTAGGACCGTCACCGCGACGCCGGCCACACGGTACAGCCACCACATGCCGGGAAGTCCCCGGCTCAACTGTCTGCTCATCGTTCTCTCCTCACGCTTCTGGTTATTGATGGAGTCAGCCGAATCCGACCCCGCGCTTCGACGATGAAGGTGTGCGCGGTTCCTCATCTGGAACTCAACGAGCGCGAAACGAAATCAACACGATGTGGGACAGTGACTTGCGCGCTCGTGCAGCATCGGTCGCACAGAGGGGCGCTTGACCGTGCACACGGCCGTGACCGCGTCGTCGCACGTTCGTCGCCGTGGCCGCCCCAGATTGGGCGGCGGTAGGCCTCAACGGTCCGGTGGTCCGTCACGCGCAGCGAGGACCTCACCCCCCGACGCGCGGTGTGATCCAAGGCGCCTGGCGCGTCTCCGTCGCCAGGCCGTCACCGAAAGCGCCCCGAGGCCCAGCGCGAGCAGCGCCGTAACGCTTGGTTCCGGGACATCCTCCATCTGGCCGTACGGTCCACGAAACTGCAGGACGTCCCAGTTTACGGTGACCGGGTGTGCCGGCTGCGCCGAGGCCGGTGCGGCGAGCAGCGCCCCGATCAGGGCAGGAAGAAGAGGGAGGGCTCCGAAGGACCGACGGCGGCGAGACATGTGGGAGGCTCTCAGCGGAAGAGAGAAGTCGTCGCGGCTGCGCGAGGCTAGCGTCGCGCCGCCGTGGTGTCACGAAATGCGCCAGCCTCGATCCGCGCCTGCGCCTCCATCCACACCAGCGTGCCTTCCCAACCGAAATCGCGGCGCGCGGCCAGCTTTCGGTCGGCCTCCAGCGCTTGCCGGCGCACGGTGCTGTCCCCGGTCACGGCGGCCAATCGCCGGAGCACCCGCGCCTGGGTATCGAGCGTCAACGTCGTCGCGTCCAGCGCCACGCCGGAGTCGGCCCTGACCCGCGCCAAACTCTCGCGTCCGTCCGCAGCGTCCAGTTCCGCCTCCAGCAGCAGTCGGGAGGCCGTGTGGCGCGCGTTCACAGGGATCGCGACGGCCCGCAAGCGCGACAACACTGCGCGCGCGTCGGCACGTTCGCCATGACGCACCCGCTCCTTGCCGAGCAGGAAATAGAGCAGCGGCTCCTGCAGCTCCAGCGATATGGCGCGTTGCATGGCCGAATCGCGTTGCGCGCGTGCGCCGCGCCCGTCGCCCGTGCGATCGAGCACCACCGCCAACAACAGGCGTGTGCGCACCAGCGTGGTGGCGCCTGCCTTCGCCTGCTCTTCGAGCCGCAGCGCTTCGCGCAGGGGGGCGAGCGCCTCGGCGGGCCGTTGCCGCCAGATGGCGAGATGCGCCAGCGATCGCAATCCACGCGCCCGTAACGCTGGCGACCGGTCGAGCATCAGCGAAAAGATGCGTGCCGCGCTGTCCGGGCGGCCGGCGCGCACCAGCGACGCCCCCCACTGATGGTTCCACACGGCGTCGGTGCGCACCACACTGTCGAGGCGGGCGGCACGTTCGTAGGCTCGGGCCGCCGAGTCGTGGGCCGCCGCCGCCTCGGCCGACGCGAAGGCCGCCGCGTAGCTGGCCCACGCCATTGGATCGAGCGAATCCACCGCGAGGAGCGCCCGGTAGGCACGCCGGGCGGCCGCATTGTCGCCGCGCTGGAACAGCAGGGCGGCTTGCTCCGCGATCAATGCCCGATCCCCCGGATTGGCGATCAGCCACGCATCCAGCCCACGCAATGCCTCGTCGAAACGCCGCTGCTCACGCAGCACCGACGTCTGCACCAGCAACCGTTCCCGTGGCGCCAATCGCGTGGCACTGGTCATTGCTCTCGCGAACGCGCTGTCGGCGTCGCGAGGACGATTGAGCAGGCTGTACAGCTCACCGAGGTCAGCCCACGCCTGGGAGAAGTCGGGATCAATCGACACCGCCTGTCGCAGCGCCTCCACGGCGTCATCCCAAGAACGCCGTTGCTGCGCTCGGCCGGCGGCGGCGAAGGCCCGCAGGGCGGGCAATGAGGGCGTGGTGGCGGGCGGCAGCGGCGTCGCGGCGCGCGAGGACGCGCTCGACCGGTTGACGCGCCGGACCAGGTCGGCTCCCAACCCATCGATGGCCGAAATCCAGTCGTCGGCCGAGGCGATGCGCACCTCGAGTGGTGCGGCGGCCGGTGCGCCCTGCGGGTTGAGCAAGCGGACGCGCAACACCGTCGTGTTTCCCAGCATCGCGGCTTCGGGGAAGGCCACCACGCTGGCGCCGATGCGCTCGGCCGCCTCGGTCAGGCTGCGCTCGTCGCGTGCCGCACTGTCCGGGCGCTGCATGCGAGCCAGCGTGGCGGCAACGCGCGATGATGGCACTACATCGACCGTGGGATACCGCGACAGCGCCGACGCGAGCGCGACGCCAATGGCGCCTGACAGGTCGGTGGTATCGGGTTTCCCGGAGACCGCGACCGGTGCCACGACGATCCAGGGACGCGGCGCGGTGGCGCGGTCCGTGCCTTGGTCTCTGGATGGCCGCGTCGAGGTGGCGAGCAGCGCTGCGCCGGCCACGACCGTGCTGAGCACGGAGACTACGGGGAGCCAGTGCCGGCGCGACGGCGCCCGGGTGACCGGAGCGGGTGAGGACGGACTCGACGGGCTCGACGGGCTCGACGGGCTCGGCAGAGTCGGCAGGGGAGTGTCCGCAACCAGCGGCAGCGACGAACGCGAGGCCCGCGCGAGCGTGACTTCGGTGGCGGCCTCTGCCTGCGCGACGCGTTCACGCAAGCGCTCGCCCAGCTGCTGCAGCGCGAGCGGCAGCGGCTCGTCGTCCTCGTGTTGCACCTCACGCGCCACCTGTTCGAAGGCGGCGAGCCCGGCACGCACCGCGTCGTCGCTGCCAGTGAAGGTGAGCGCGTCGATCCAGGCGCGCGCGGCGTCGGCACTACCGGGCGAGGCGTCGAGCCAACGGCGCGCGGCTCCCACGTGCACGGGCGCGGATTCGGCGGTGAGCGGGGTGGCGCAGAGTGTCTGGCAGGCGGCCACGACCTGCCGACGACGCTGCTCGCGTTCGTTGGCGACCCACATCTCGAAACGCGGCGCGCGGTCCACGAACACCCCGTCGAGAAACGGCCCGGTGTAACGGGCGACGATCTCTTCCGGATGGTCGCGGAGGACCGCCTGATCGAATTCCACCACATCGCTCGACAGCGGCGCGTCGGGAGCAAGACGTACGTCGCCGCCGCGCGGGCCGAGTGCGTCGCGGCCAAGCACACGGCGCAGGTGCGAGAGCGCCTCGTTGAGTGAATGGCGTCCGCGCTCTGGCTCGTCCTCTGGCCAGAGCAGATCGAGGAGCAGGTCGCGCGACACCGGACGCGGCGTCAATCGCAGATAGACCAGCAGGGCCAACTTGCGCCGCCGACGTCCGAGTTCGTGGACTTCGGTGCGCCATCGAGCGAGCGACGTGTCGGTTCCGCCCCGCTGGTCCGCCTGCGCATCATTCGGCGTCACATACAGGCCGCCAAGCGCAGCCAGCACCAGCACCGGCGGGGTGCCGGTGCTGGCAGGCCCCGGTGAGTCGTCACGTACTGGCGGCCTGCCGGTCATCAATACAACGTGATGAGCAGACAAGGAATTGTACAGCGGCGGGCGTGTCACTCCCGCGCAAAGTCACCTCCCACGGGACCTCCGGCGGACCGCGACAAAGAGGCCGCCCAGCCCTGCGGCGAGGAGGGCGACACTGCCCGGCTCGGAGACTACGGCCGGCGGGTCGACGGGGTCAATGGGATCGACGGGGTCAATGGGATCGAGGGGGTCAATGGGATCGATGGGGTCCTCTGGATCCTCCGGATCGACGGGATCGTCCACGACGAGCGCCTAGCTGGCGAACGCGAAGCCGAATCCGTCGGTCAGCGGGTTTCCGAGCTCGTCGACGCCCGCAGCCTCGAAGCCGGTGAGCCGCATCGTGTTGAAATAATCCAGCTGGAGAGGCCCCGGTGTCGTCGCGCCGAGGTAATAGGACAGGTCGTTGGCGGCGATGACCCCGAGCATGCCGAAGGTCAGCTGGATGAAGGGGTTGAGCGGGTTCGAGAAGAACTGGGAGCCGAGCGTCACGGTGACGCAGGTTCCGGCGCACAAGGGGCTCTGACCCCCGACCGCGGCGCCGAACGAGGATCCGGAGTAGTTGTTGACGACCGAACTCACGTCTGGACTGGACACAGCATTGCTCAAGGTCCGGGTGCTCCGGGTGAACAGGCCGTGCGCGAAGCCGTTTGCGGACATGAAAACCTCGTCGCCCACTCTCGTTGGGTCGGGATCGTCCACAAACGCGCCGCTGCGGGCTTCGACCGTGGTCACGAAGTCGACCGATCCCAAGAGCCCGTCCGAAGGAATGCCGGTCGGTGACCCCAACAGGACCGATCCCGTCACGTCGAACACGAGCGTGGCGGTCGTGATCGACACGCCAAGCGGCGCCGTCCAGGTGAGATAGTCCGTAAAGGACGCCTGCGCTTCGGCACGAATCGGGACAGGTGGCGCGAGCAACTGGTCGTTGAATCGCCTGAAGTTTTCTCGATACACCGGCGTCAGGGCGCCGAAGATGCCAACCTCTCCCGTGAAGACGCCGCTGGGCGGCAAGACCGACGTGCTTGGCAGGGTGGCGCGGGCCTGGAGACTGGCGAACGCACTCGGCAGCCCGCTCGGGGACCGGTCCACCCCGACGGTGCAGGACTGACTGCCCGTGTTCTGGCTGGTTGCTGACCATCCGCCGCCATCGCAATTCGTGGGGCCTGGAATCGCGGTGGTGCGGGTGAACGTCACCGGCGCTGGCACTGTCTGCGCGCGCAGCGCTGCCGGGCCGGGGCCGACGGCCAGCAACACGCCAGCGGACCAGGCGACCACATGGGGGCCGAGGCCGTTCTTCCATCGAGGGCAGCGGGTACCGGGTCGCCGCCCGTGGTCGGGCCTTCTGACAGAAACGGAAGAATGGCGGGCGAACATTCGAGCCTCCATGGCGGCGTTCAGGAGGGCGCTGAGCGTCCCGAACGGGACGCGCTTGGCGAGTGACATCATGGCAAACGGTCGGCGGAAGGCGAACTAGGGACTGCGAACGGAGGGAAGGCTACTGCGCCCGATCACGCCCCCCTCAACGACAGTCAACACGTAGCAGCGAAATCAGATGCGATTCGTTCGGCGTCGCCGGGAGCCTGCAATCAGCCCGCCAAGCTCGACGACGGGGGGCGCGCCTACGGCCGCACCGTGTCGCGTCGGACGCCTTTTGCCACGTCGGCCGATCGATGTAGCGCGTATTCGCGGCATGGGGCTGTACATGGCCGACGGGCAGGACGGGCCCTTTCGCCTCGACGTGGACTCCGTGCGGTCGTACGGGGCGGGCAACGAATAACGACGCGGCCAACACGGTGCGTCAGCTGGCGTTCATGCCGATTCTGCGCAGGTAACGGCCGTGCCGCCTCACACTCCCGAGCACTCTCGGCTGTCGCGTGATTTCCTCAACGATCCCGATCGGTATCGGCGCCATCTGTTGGCCCACGACGAGGGGGAGCGCCCGCGAACCGCTGTTGGACCCACGCGGGGATCAGGAGATTGTCGGCGATGGCTGCGATCTCCTCGGCTTCCTGCCACGCGCGTTCGAGGGCCGCAAGGTCGCCTTCGAGTGCGACGCGTTCGGTGTCTTCGTGGAGGGCCATTTCGAGCGCGAGTTGCCGTTCACGTGTGCCGTCGCGCCACGAGCCGAAGAAAACCCCCTTGCCGGTCTTGATGTATTGCTGAATGAAGGCCTCGGCTGTACCGGCTTCGGCCAGCCGCGTCACGGCGGACTTCACGGTGTCGGCCGAGCCGCCCTCTTCGTTGGCGACCGTGAGCAGCTTGCCCATGAGTCGGTTGGCGTCGTCGCCCGTGACGATGCTGCGGCCTTCCTTGTGCAGCACGTTGAGTTGCCAGCCGACGATACCTCTCGCATCGGTCGCGAGGGCCTCGAGCTTCACGTTGGCGATATCGGATCGCCGTAGCGTGACGAGGCCGTCGCGATATGGTACGCGCGCGATCCGACGCAGATGAACCCGGTAGAGGTTCCAGTAATTCAGTGCGCCAGGGATCACCCCGGCGAGCGGAATGGCGCCATGGAGCGAGGGGTTGATCCACTCGAGCCCTGTGAGCCCAATCACCAAGGCAGCGCTCCCACCGTACATCGCCCAGGTCCTGATTCGACGACGCTGGAGCTCGCCGCCATACCGCCACGCCGCGAACTCCGGCCTGGTCGGCTGTCCCACGCGCACGAGCTGCAGCCCCTCGCTCAGCTTGGCGAGGCCGATGTTGTCGGTGCTGGCCTTGAGGGGGGTGGCGCGGTACAGGCGCTCGCACGTCTCGATGGCCTCCCACCGCTCTTCGAGTGGCGAGAGGTTCCAGCGGGCACAGCGCGGGCAAACGGCCCAGAGCCGGCCGCGTGCCGCGTCGAAGGCGAGCTTGCGCCCCACGGGGAACGATTCGACAACTTCGTTGGCGCCGAGGGCGCTGTGGCAATAGACACAGGTAGAGAACACGCGAGGAATCTAGCTCGCGCGCTGTGGCGTCCGCCCGCCACGTCGCGGGCGGACTCACGTTCCCTCAGCCGAACACCAGCCCGCCGTCTACGATGAGGTTCTGCCCGGTCACCGATCGTGCCCACGGGCTCGCGAAAAAGAGCACCGCATCGGCCAGCTCCTCGGGAGTCGTGACACGCCGCAGCGGCGTGTTGGCGGCAATGAGGTCGAACACCGCGTCGGGGGTGGCCGCGCTGGCATCGGTGGTCCGCAACAACCCACCCGATACCATGTTCACGGTGATGCCACGCGGCCCGAGCTCGGCCGCTGCCGTACGCGTAAAGGCCAGCAGGGCGCTCTTGGCCGCGGTGTAGTCGTGGTACGGCACCACCGGGTTCTGTACGAGGTTGCTGCCAATGGTGATGACGCGCCCGAAGCCGGCCTGCGCCATGGCCGGCACCGCGCGCTGCAGCAGCGTGAGTGCGCCCACGCAGGCCGTATTGGTCTGCTCCAGCAGCTTCTCCGCGGTGAGCGTGGCGATGGTGTCGCGCGCGTCGCCATTGAACCGGTAATCGGCGAGTGCATTGTGCACGACGGTCGTAACCGGGCCCATGGTGCGCTCGATCGCATCGAACATCGCGCCCACCTGCGCCGCGTCGCGCACATCGGCCTGCAGCGCCACTGTGCGCGGCCCCAGCGTGGCCGCCAACGCCTCGGCCTGCGCCCGACTGGCGCGATAGTTCACGACGACCTGCGCGCCCTCGCGTGCGAACGCGGCGGCAATGGCGGCACCCAGTCCGCGACCGGCACCGGAGACTACGACGACCTGCTCAGAGAGAGAATGGGACATGATCAGTCCTGCCAGAGCGTGTGGAAGTGGTGGGTGGGACCGTGGCCGTGTCCCACCGTGAGCTGATGTGCCGCTCCGATGGCGGCCGTGACGTACGCCTTGGCCGTATGCACCGCATCGGGGAGCGAGGCGCCGTGCGCGAGCTGTGCGGCGAGCGCGGCCGAGAGCGTGCACCCCGTGCCATGCGTGTGCGTGGTGGGCAGGCGTGACGACTCGAACCAGTGCACGCCACCGTCGACCACCAGACAGTCCGGGCTCTCGTTGGCGTCCAGGTGTCCGCCCTTGAGCAACACGGCCTGCGGTCCCAGCGCGAGCAGCGCCTGCGCGTGGGCCATCATCTCCGCGCGCGTGTTGGCTACGGTCGTGCCAAGGAGCCGCGCCGCCTCCGGCAGGTTTGGAGTGATGACGGTGGCCAGCGGCACGAGGCGCGTGCGCACGGCGTCGATGGCGTCATCGCGTAGCAGGGGCGCCCCACCCTTGGCGATCATCACGGGATCGAGCACGATGGGGACGTGCGCGTGGGCGACGAGGGCATCGGCGACGGCGCCGGCGATGTCGGCGGTGGCGATCATGCCGATCTTCACGGCGTCTACGCGAATGTCGTCGAAGATGGCGGCGATCTGCTGCTGCACGAATGCCGGCGGCACCAGATGCACCCCCGACACACCGCGCGTGTTCTGCGCCGTCAGCGCCGTGATGGCGGCCATGCCGTAGCAGCGTTGCGCCGCGAAGGTCTTGAGGTCGGCCTGAATGCCAGCGCCGCCGGACGGGTCGGAGCCCGCGATCGAGAGCGCATTGGGAATGCGGGCGTGTGTCACGAGAAAGCTTCCGGAGAGAAGGGGCGGCAGCGGGCGATCGTATCGCTGAGTGCTTGAGCCGCTGCCTGTACATCGGGCTGGCCGCAGATGGCGGAGACGACGGCCACGCCCGCCACCCCGGTGGCCAGCACCGACGCGAGATGCGCACCGTGAATGCCACCAATGGCGACCGCCGGCAGCGATGTTGCGGCTCGCGCGGCGGCAAGGTCGTAGAGCCCCATGGCGGCGGCGTGATCGGCCTTGGTGCTCGTGGCGAACACGGGGCCGAGCCCAATGTAGTCCAGCACGGACTGCTCGGCGGCCGCGGCGTGGGCCACCGTTTCACACGAGAGGCCCACAATCGCGTGCGGGCCAAGACGCGCGCGTGCCTGGTGCGGCAGCACATCCGATTGCCCCACGTGTACGCCGTGGGCGCCAATGGCGACGGCGGCCTCGAGATCATCGTTGATCACGAGCGGAACGTTGGTCCCCGCGAGCACGTCCATGAGCGCCCGCCCCAATGCCACACGCTCCGCTGTGGTGGCGTCCTTGTCACGGAGTTGTACCATGGTCACTCCACCACGCACGGCATCGCGCACCGTGTCCACGACGCCCCGCGCGGCACACAGCGCGGGGTCGGTGACGAGATAGAGGCGCAGCTGTGGGGCGATCACCCCCATGTCACGCGCTCGGTGGCGGCGAGCTCCGCCGGGGAGGTCGCCGCCAGGGCATCGAGGAAGCGCCACCCGAACGATCCCGGGCCCTCGGCCTCGCGGCCAGCGCGCTCCCCCGCGTGCGCGAACAGCACGAGCGCCGCCACCGCCGCCTCGAGCGGCGCGGCGACGGCCGCGTACGAACCGATCAGGCACGTCAGCGAGCAGCCGAGGGCGGTGACCTGCGGCATGAGCGGCGAGCCACCCGTGATGGTGGCCACACGGGCGCCGTCGGTAACGAGGTCGATGGCGCCCGTCACCACCACCACGCCGCCCGTCTGCATGGCAAGGGCGCGGGCCGCCGGCTCGGCGGCCATGACCGGATCGGCCGCATCGACCCCGCGGGCCGTGGTATCACCGCCGGCCAGCGCGAGGATTTCGCTCGCGTTGCCGCGCAGAATGGTGGGGCGCAGCGCCAGCAGCTCGCGCGCGGCCTGCGCCCGGTACGGCGAGGCGAAGTGCGCTACGGGATCGAGCACCCACGGCGTGCCCACCGCGTTGGCCGCCGTGGCGGCGGCCAGCATGCCCTGCACCCATGCGGGGGAGAGCGTGCCAATGTTGATGGTCACAGCGCGCGAGATGCGCGCGAAGTCGCCACTCTCCTCCACGGTGTGCACCATGGCCGGCGCCGCGCCCGCGGCGAGCAGCGTGTTGGCGGCGATGTTCATCGCCACATAGTTGGTGATGCACTGGGTGAGTGGCACTTCGGCACGCAACGCGCCGAGCGCGTCGGCCGGAGACAATGTGGGTCGTGGCATGAGGCCTCGGGCGACGCAGGCCGCCGCGCGCGCCGGGCCGCACCTGCGCCCATGGCGACCGCGACTCCCTACGCCAGCATGATCTGGGTCAGGTTCAAAGGGTGCTTCTCAGCCCCGCGCAATACGGGACGCCCCTGTCGAGTGTGGGCAATCTAACGAACCGCACACGGCGAAACGAAACCCCTCGGCGACCTGCCTTACCGCCACTTTGCACCGCTGTATGTTCAACGAAATGACACCGGCGACCTGGCAGGATCCCAAGCGGTACCTCTGGGCCATCGCGCTGACGATGCCCCTCCTGCCGTGGATGGCACTGGGGCTCCATGCCGCGAGTGGCGCCGGCATCTGGCTCTGGCTTGGTCCGATCGTCACCCTGGGGGTCGTCCCGCTACTCGATGGCGTGACGGGCGTCGACCGTGACAACCCACCCGCCGAGCTGACCGCCGCGCTGGAGAGCGACCGCTACTACCGGTGGGTCACGTTTCTCTTTCTGCCGCTGCAGTACGCCGGATTCGTGGCCGCCTTTTGTGTCATCGCCAGCGGTGACCTCTCGGTGGCGGAGTGCATCGGCCTCTCCACCACGGTGGGCTTCATTGGCGGACTCGGGATCAACACCGCGCACGAGCTCGGACACAAGAAGGAGCGCGTCGAGCGCTGGCTCTCCAAGATCGCGCTCGCGCAGAGTTGGTACGGCCATTTCTACATCGAGCACAATCGCGGCCACCACGTGCGTGTCGCGACGCCGGAAGACCCGGCCAGTAGCCGACTGGGCGAATCGTTCTACCGGTTCTGGCCACGCACCGTAGCGGGTTCACTGCGCAGCGCGTGGCAACTCGAAGCGCGACGATACGCGCGCATTGGCCAGCATCCGTTTCGGCTCGGAAACAATGTGCTGAACGCGTGGTTGTTGTCTGCCGGACTCTGGACGGCCATGGTCTCCTGGCTGGGCGTGGGGATTCTGCCGTATCTCGTGCTGCAGGCGGTGATCGGGTTCACGCTGCTCGAAGCGGTCAACTACCTCGAGCACTATGGGCTGCTGCGCCAGCGCGTTGGCGCACAGGGACGCGAGCGCTACGAACATGTGGCGCCGCGTCACTCGTGGAACTCCAACCACCTCACGACCAACGTGCTGCTGTATCATCTGCAGCGGCACAGCGACCACCACGCGCATCCCACGCGGCGGTATCAGGCGCTGCGTGATCACGCGGAGGCGCCGGTGCTCCCCACGGGCTACGCGGGGATGATCCTGCTGGCCCTCATCCCGCCGCTCTGGTATCGCACCGTCGATCCGCTGGTGCTCGCGCATTACGACGGTGACGTGCGCCTCGCCAATCTCGCGCCACACGCGCGGGCGCGACTGCTGGCGCGCTACCCGGCGCCTGCCAACGCGACAGCGGTTCGACGTGTCACCGTGCCTCTGGGCGACGGCAACACGACGCCCGCAGCGTGGGACGCCGACGCGTACCGCTGCCCGGGGTGCGGATATACCTACGCGCCGCAGCGCGGTGCCCCGCGCGAAGGATATCCGGCCGGTACGCCGTGGGCCGACCTTCCGGCGGACTGGCCCTGTCCCGACTGCGGTGTGCGCGAGAAGACCGATTTTGTTCCGGTGTCGGTGGCGATATGACGCGCGCGTTCTAACCCGCGGTAGCGCTACTTCGGCAACGCATACCCCACGATCTCCGACGCCTGTCCGCCCGCAGTCGTCGCGAACACCACGTACTGCCGGCCATCGTGCATGTACGTCATGGGAATGCCCGTTTGCGTACCGCTCGGAATGTCGAGTCGCGCAATGCGCGCGCCGGTGCGCTTGTCGAGCACCCAGAAATTGCCGCTGCCGTTCGTGCCTTCCCCGGCGAAGAGCAGCGTGCGCGTCACCAGCAGGCCGGCGCGCGATGCGCGGCCCGTGTTGGGAATGCTGGCCGGCGGCAGTTTGAGCCGTTCGGCGACGAACGGCGGCGTGTCGCCATTCGGCACCATCCACGCATGGTTGCCCGTCGTCAGGTCGATCGCGGTGATGCGCCCCCAGGGCGGCTTCACGAACGGCACGCCGGGCGCGAGCTGACCGCCACGGCCGCCCGCGATGTAGTGCATGTCTGAGAGACGGCCACCGGGCAGCAGGGCCAGGAACGACGGCGCCGTCACCGATGGCACGTACAGGAAGCCCGACTCGGGGTCGAGCGCGCCGCCTTCCCAGTTGGCGCCACCCGTCGATGCCGGGAGCGAGAGCGTGCCGCGCGTGCCATCGGCGGCGCTTTGCAGCGAAGGCGGGGTGTAGAGCGGCCCCCAGCGGAACTGGCGCGCAATCTCCCGCGCGCGTGCGCGGAGTTCCGGTGTGAAGTCGAGCAGGTCGTCCTCGCTGAAGCCCTGCCGCTCGAAGGGCGCGGGCTTTGTGGGGAACGGCTGCGTGGGACTGTACCACTCGCCGGGCACGTCCCCCTTGGGCACGGCACGTTCCTCGATGGGCCAGATGGGTGTGCCGGTGAGGCGGTCGAGCACGAAGACGAAGCCCTGCTTGGTGAGCTGCGCCAGGATTTTTCGAGGCTTTCTCTCGATGGTGAGATCGGCGAGGATGGGCGCGGTGGTGTTGTCCCAGTCCCAGATATCGTGGTGGATGGTCTGGAAGTGCCACACGCGTTTGCCCGTACGCGCGTCGAGCGCCACGATGCTCGTCGAGAAGAGGTTGTTGCCCGGTCGGTGCCCCCCGTAGTAGTCGCCGGTGGCCGCTTCGGTGGGCAGATACACGTAGCCAAGCTGCGCATCCCAAGAGATCTGGGCCCACGAGGCCGCATTGCCGGTGTAGGCCCACGACGTCTCGAGCCAGCTGTCGTTTCCGAACTCGCCCGGCTCCGGGATGGTGTGGAACGTCCACAGCAGGCGCCCAGTGCGCGCATCGAAGCCGCGAATGTCTCCGGGCGTGTTCACCTTCGACGGCGGCTGCATGCCCACGTGAAGCGCCGCGCCCACCACGAGCACATTGCCGATCACGGCCGCCGGCGAGCTCGCACCGATGGAGCCGTCCACCGACACGCCCTCGCGCACGCGAAGATTCTGCTGCAGGTCCACGACGCCGTTGCGCCCGAATCCGAGGACCGGCCGGCCGTTGTGTGCGTCGAGCGCGATGAGATGGTAGCCGGGGGTGACCACGTAGATGCGGTCGTCGCCCTTGCCGTCGGACCAGTACGACACGCCGCGTCCCGAGTTGACGCGCGGTGCCTTGGCGAGCCGGTCACGCTCGTCGAAGCGATACATCCAGATGGTTTCGCCCGTGGCCGGATCGATGGCGACCACATTGCGGTGCATGCCGGCGGTGGCATACAGCCGTCCCTTCACGAAGATGGGTGTCGTCTGACTGGCGGCGGCCGGGTTGGGCCCCTGGTTCCGGGCGCTCCATCGCCACGCCACTTCGAGCGTTGCCGCGTTCGACGCGTCGATCTGGTTCAGCGACGAGTATCGGGTGTGCCCCGCGTCGCCACCGTAAATGGGCCACTCGGCGCCGGCGCCGCGCTGTGCACTCGCGGTTGCCGTCGCGAGCGCACTCGCGGCGGCGGAGAACGCCAGCAGGGCGAGGGGGAAAAGCCGTCCCATGAGAGGCTCCATCGGGGAGAAAGTGATTCAGCAGTCGCGAGAACGTGCCGTGCCGTTGCCGTATCCGCTAGGGAATGCAGATTCTGCGGCATGGTGATTGTCGTGCTCCTCGTGGCGCTGCTCGTGGCGCCGATGGCTTTGCCCTCGACGCTGGCCGCGCAAGCGCATGAGCATGCCGCCAGCGCACCGGCCCCCGATGCGCGCCTCGCGCTCGTGCTCGGCGGTCCGCACCTGATCCTGTATCACACCGGCTATCTCGCGCTCGGTGAGTCGCAGGTAGCGGGGCTGCAGCGATTGCGGCGCGCGGTGTGCGAGGCGGAAGTCGTGTACGTGGAGCGCACCGCGACGGGGCGCGACCGGATGTCCGCGCTCCTCGCCGACTCCGTGTCGCTCGCGCGCGAATCGACGGCGGCGCCCGCCAGGTCGTCAGGACTGCACGACGCGATGAATGCACTGGCCGCCGCAGAGACGGCGTGGCTCACGGCGCTGCTGCGCGCGCGGCGCGATGCGCTGGGCTTGCTCACCATACCGCAGCGTGCGCAGCTGTCGACGCTTCGCGATCATTGGGTGCGCGAGTCGCTCGCGATGATCGAGGAGTCCACGCGCCCCGGTCAGCGCGGACATAAGGGGGCGCAGCTTCCCATTCGCGTTCCGGGGATGGTGGTCGGCACCACGACGTTGCTCCCCTACTGCGAGTCGTTGCATGGGCCATCGATGCACATCAGCATGCCCGGCGCTCCGCCGCAGGACAGCGACTGATCAGCCGCTGACCTTTACCCGCACGTAGCCGTTCGTCCAGCAGCACTGCTGTCCCGGCGCGCTGTCGGTGATGCCGAAATTGTCCACGCGTACCCGCAGCATGTATTCACCGGGCGCACTGAAGCGCACCGACGTTGTCGCCTCGCCGCCTCCGGGCGCCGTGGTCGCTGAGGGCCGCTCGAAGGAGACGTTGCCGGGCCCCTGGTGCTTGAACCAGAGCATGTTCACCGGGATCGGCTTCCGTTCGCCGCGATCCTCCATCCACACGCGGATCGTGAGCGGGGTGCCCATCGCGACTGTGAGCGGCCCGGTGGTGACGCCTTCGCGGCCCGCCGACGGGGGGCCGTCGGCGGCGAAGCGCACGACCGGCATCATCGACCCGGCGGCCTGCGGCGTGTAGGAGAGTTTGTAGTACTCGCTCGTCGCGCGGCCCGGCACGGAGTAGGTCACGCCGTTATGGCGCAACGTCCACACGACGTCACCCTTGTGCCCCTTCGGCACCCGAATGGCGAACACCCCGCGTTCGCGCCGGCCGCCGAACGCGCTGTAGCGCACGACGGGGAAATGGGTCGGTTGCCGACCATCGAACTGCGCGGGCTCGATGCGATTGTCCGGGCCGATGGGGATATCCACCGCGCCGCTCGCGTTGCGATTCATGAATCCGTACGAGAGCGTCATGCTGCCATCGGGATTGGCGTACCACCCGTCGAAGTACGGCGCCACGCCCGCGCCGGAGGGCGCGCTCGGCCCGAGTGGGTACCGCGCGCCCGGCTGCGGTTGCGCCGCAAGCGGTACGACCGAAAGCGGTGTGACCGCGAGTGGCACCGCCACGCAACAGGCTACGACGACGAGCGCGAACTTCACTGCTTCGTCCGCTGTGCGAGCAGCCGCTTGTACGCCGCCTCATCGAGCTGTGTCACCGCGATCCACGCGTGACTCATTTCGTCGGTGGTGCGATCACCGATGCCCACCCATTGATCCGGATCGGGATTGAAGGGGTTCTTGTCGGTGTTGTCGTACCACGCGGTGTTGATGATCACGGAGCCCGCCGGCAGCAGTGGCGCCGCGTCTTCGGCATACACATGGCTGTGGTGCCACCCCGGGTTCCAGTTCGACACCATGCTCAGCGTTTCGCGTCGGCCGTCGGGATACAGCACCTCGAGCCGTTTGGCCACCAGGCGCAGATGTCCGTGTGGCTGCCACGAATCGATGCGTACCGGCGTGTTGAACCGCTGCATCCCCTGCGTGACCAGCGTGCCGCGCGGCTCGATCTCGAAGTCTCCCGAGCCACTTTGCAGCGCGAAGAGGCCGAGTGTTTGGCGATAGTGTGTTTGCGGCGTGACCTCGGGGCCGTGAAACCAGATCCCGACCTCGAGCTGGTCGTCGACGACGGCTTTCCCATTGGGGAAGTAGTGAATGTCGAACAGGACGTTCGACCCCGCGGGCGCGATGCGGCAGGCATCGGCCGGCACGATTTCGCCGATCTTGCCGAGTGCGTACTCGGAGAGGCGCACGCTGCCCGGACCGCCGCCACCGACGGCATCCGGTTCGGTGGTGACGTTGCCCGGGACGAAGGTGGAATTCGCGTGGTGCGTCACGCTGCGCCCGGCGACCGTCGGCTTGGTTTCGATGGCTTTGATGCAGCGGTCCGTCGTGAGGCCGCTTGGCACCGCGGGGCGCCACCAGCGGTCCTGGCCCATTGCCGGCACGGTGTACTTGGCCGCCTTGATCACGAGGTCGGGCGGGCCGTACTGCGCTGCGAGCTGGTACTGGCCCGGTTCCGGGAGTTTGGGCGCGGGGGGCATATCGGCCGGGTCGCCTTCCGGCATGCCTTCGTCGACCCACCGAAGAATCGTGGCGATGTCACGATCGGAGAGGCGCCAGTCGTGTTGGAGCTTCTGGATGCCGATGTGGTTGTCGTACTGATACGGCGGCATCTCGCGGGCCTGCACGACCTGCTTGATGAGTGGGCCGTGGCGCCGTGCGTGTTCGTAGGTGAGGAGGGGCATGGGCCCGATGCCGCCCGGCGAGTGGCAGACCTGGCAGTTCTTCTGCAGCACTGGTGCGACGTCGCGGGTGAAGCTGACGCGCGACGAGTCGGAGGCTGTGCGTGGTGCCGGCGCCGTGGCGCGGGCAGCGTCTGCGGCCGGCGTGCCCTGTCGCGCCGCGGTGAGCAGAAGGGCCGCGGCGCACGAGAACGCGAGGGAACGACGCCAGCGTCGCGGTGACGGATTTTGCCGTGGCGGACGGGTCGGCTCCATGAGGTTCCTCCGGGGACGGGTGGCGGATAGCGTAGCGCGCGCGGTGCGGCGGGGCAAGGAAACGGATGCCAGCGCGGCGCACCGCCGGTTTCGGAGGCGGCGTGGGTGGAGGCGAAACGCACGCCGTTTGCGCCGCGCCTCGCCGCGTGCGTGTCGCGTCCGGCTCTCTCGGCGCGATGGCACGTTGGACTGCATTATCTGCAGCCTGACGCGGTGGCGTCGAAGCGTCAGGCAATGGTGCACGTCCGGTGAGTGTCGAGATCGTTGTCGTATGAGGTTCTATCCCGCGGCCACGTTGGCGGTCGCGGACCGTGCGTCGATCAAGGACACCGTCGTCGGGCGCGACCGGTCGCGGGCGGGGAAAGGACTCTGACCCCTTTATCCACTCAACTCACGCCTGGCATTCTGGCAAGTGTGTAATGGCCGAGTCAATACGCGGGCTTAGGCCGCATTCAGTCTCCCGCAAGGAAAAAAACCACTTGCCACCTTCCCTCTTGCTTCTCGAATCTGATGCGGTGCTCAAGCGGGCTTCGAAGGTAGCGAACATGGACATATCCAGCGCGACCGGGACTCAGCTTGACCTTTACCCAGTCGAGTGCCGGGTCGTCGTCCGAGATTTCTACGACGGAGAAGTCCAGGAAAGCAATGATAGGAGCTCTCGCATTCGGAGCCGTGCGTACGCGAATTCCCGTTCTTATGGCCGCCATGTGCGTGAACGCGTCCTTTTCGCTGGGCCACTGGCTAAAGACGTAAGGTGCGGTGAACGCACCCTGCGAGTCAAAGGTGCCACCAAGATCGAGCACGTTGGCTAGTTCTTCCCACAGCTTGCTGCCTGGGGACTCGGGCTTCCATATGGTCAAGAAATCAGAGTGTCCTTCAGCTCCGCCGAAGGAGAGCTTCACATTCTTGGACATTGCCGCCAAGATGACCTTCAGGTCTCGTTTCGCGACCGCAGCTCGAAGTTGCGATCGAAAGCTGAGAAAGTCGGGTACGGCTGCAGCCTCATCGACGGGCAGCAATCGTGTCTGTCCCCACGCGGCGAGCGGCGATGCAATTGCAACGGCAACGGTAACGGCCAGGATGAGGGGCGTGAACTGTTTCATGCGGTTCAATCTAGTCGGGATAGCAATGTCAATCGGGGTGAGCCGACTACCCCCTGTGTCAGGATAGTTGTCGCATGAGCGGTGCGAATGCATCGCCCATGTCGATTACCAGTCGGGGGTCTGGAGTGGGTTCGCAGGCAAACGTACGGTGCCGCGTGTACAGCACGTGTGGTCCAGCGGTTGATGGGCCCGCGCGCGGTCAGCGCGAATACGTTGGCGGCGACGGTGGGCGTGTCCCAGGAGACGCGCTCGCGGTGGCTGCGGCAAGCGCGTAGCGTAGAGGGCATGTCCGCACCGAAGCTGCGGGCCGCGACGCGGCGAGCGAGCCAACGATGCCTGCTGCAGTCGGGCGATCTCGGTAGCCCGCTGCGCGCGCATTCGATTTGATCACCCCCTGCGTAAGCCCGCGTTCGCGCGATTTGCGCTCCTTTGAATCCCTCGGCAGATTTCGGTGTCCTCCTCGGAGTTCCCTTGCGCACGTACACTGCGGTAATCGAGCGAGATCGGGACACCGGCCTTTTTGTTGGGTACATACCCGGCTGGCCTGGCGCCCATTCGCAGGGTGCGTCGCTCGATGAGCTGCGCGCCAACCTGCTCGAAGTCATCGACCTCCTCCGCGAAGATGGCGAGCCTCAGCTCGAAACCACCTTCGTGGGAACACAGACCCTCGACGTCGCGTGATCCATAGGACGCATCTCCCCGTTGCGTCCTCGCACCGTGGTCGCCATCCTGACCGGTCTCGGCTTCGTTGAGGTCCGCCAGCGCGGTTCCCATAAGCAGTTTCGGCACCCCGATGGGCGTGCGGCCACGGTACCGGATCACGGTGGGCGCGATGTGGCACCGGCCCACATCAGGATCATTGCGCGCGACATCGGCCTCAGCGCAGAGGACTTCGTCGATCGACGGTAGGAACGTGCGAACGACCGTTGCTACTGACGGGCGTTCTGCGACAGCGCGCGACGCGCGCATTGATTTGAACGCCCGCTGCAGACGCTGGCGTTCGGTGGCCACGGAGGACTGTATGCCTGAGGCTTGGGAGCCGCTCGTCGAGCAGGCTCGGCAGTATCGGATGGAGGGGCGCCAGCGCGAGGCACTCGAGGGCTACGAACGTGCAGCCGACCTCGCTCGCGCCGCGAACGACATGGGGCAACTTGCCCACGCCCAACGGCACGTGGGGGACCTGCGCCGAGAGCTTGGCCAGCATCGTGCAGCTGAGGCTGCCGCGTCCGAGGCGGTGGCCATCTATCGACGGCATGACGGCGCCGCTTCGCTCGACTTGGCGAATGCGATGCGCGTTCTGGCGCTCGCCCACGAGTCGCTTGGACAGTCACCATCGGCCGTGGCAGCATGGCGAGAGGCCAGATCGTTGTACATGGCGGTCGGCGTGCTTCCGGGTGTACACGAGTGTGACCAGCACATGGCACAACTTGGAAGCGCGTGAACTTACCTTCGGCAGTTGGCATTGAGCGTTCCGGCACACCGCAAAGCCAGCCGCCGAACGAGCAGTTGCTCCCGACAAGGCGCCGATCGAACAAACGCGCTTCGCGCGTTCATTTTTCGCAGCGCCTTGCAGTGATCGAGGGCGTTATGTGGACGAGGACGCTCTCGAGGAAACGGAGGGTGCGGTGAACGACTTCGTGGTGCGGCGGCTCGGGGCTGCTGACGTTGAACTCGCATTCGACACCTTCCGCGTCATGACCGACGTCTTCGACGAGGGGGGCGGGCCGCTCTCCGCCGAGTACGTCGGGACGCTTCTCCGTCGACCCGATTTCTGGGCGCTCGCGGCGATCGAGGACGAAACGCCGATCGGCGGCATCACGGCACACGTTCTTCCGATGACACGCCACGAAGCCCGGGAACTGTTCATCTACGACCTCGCCGTGGTGGCGACCCACCAACGGCGTGGGGTCGGCCGGCGCCTCGTCGAAACCCTCTGCTCCTCAGCGGCGGCTGCCGGCATCTCCGTGGCATTCGTGCCTGCGGATGTCGAGGATGAGCACGCCATCGCCTTCTACCACGCGCTGGGCGGCGACGCGGCGCCGGTCACCCTCTTCACCTTCGAGCAGAAGGAAACGGAGCGGCGTGCCGCCACATAAGCACACGTGATGCGGCCCATGCCGTTACACAAGTGGGAGCACCATTCGTCCTTCTCCGTCTCGCATGACGACTTCCCACGTCGGCCGCCCGCTGTACACGAGTGTGCTGCTCCTGATGAGCGCCTGTACCACGAGCAGCTCCGAACCCCCCGCAGAATGGATGCGGTCGCGTCGGTGAAGTGGGACGCCTCGCGTGTGGACACGCTCCTGCGGCTCCGTCGCGAGGATCAAATTGGACGGGAGGGGCTCGCCCAGGGCGCCGCAGCGCAGGACACAGCGACGCTGTTCGTCTCGCTGCGTGCCGATAGTGCCCGCACTCGGTGGCTGCGCACGAGTGTGGCTTGAGCCGGGTGGCCGTCTCGTACGAGCGCCGGTGACAGCGCAGAGCACGCCGCGTGGCTTATCGTGCAGCACAGTCCGGACACGGCATGGCAGGCGACCATGTTGTCCGACCTCGAGCGCCTGCCAACCGGCACCGAACTGCCGACGGCGGATGTCGCCCTCCGTACCGATCGGATCCTCGTGCACCGCGGCCAGCCGCAGCGCTCCGGCTCCCAATTCGATCTGGCGGATGGACGTCTCGTTCCGCAGCCCGTGGAGGACATCGCGGGGCTCGAAGCGCGCTGCGCGGGCGTCGGTTTGCCGCCGATAGCCGAGAAGGTGAGGCTGCTCGCCGAGCAGACAATGCCGCAGGTCGTTCGGCCGCCGCGCCGCTGAGGACCGGTTCGCCGCCGGCGAAGTGACATGTTCTCGGACCCGCTCCGTGCTCTTCTGGACCGTGACGGTATGTACGGTATACGTACGTTTGCGGCCTGAGCCTCGAGGTCGAGTGGAGTCCTGCCAAGGCCGCCGCCAACGTGCGGCGGCATGCGGTTCACTTCGAGGAAGCCCGGACCGTCTTCGAAGAGGACGAGGCGTTGATGAAAGCACACTTCGATTTCGCTGCGGGCGTGAAGAATCCTTCCGCGACGCGATTGAAGCGATCGGTGACGATTCGGCTCGATGAGTCCACCGTGGACTACATACGTCGCCCGCTGACGGAAGCCGAAGGCCGCGACCGCCGTCATCAGTGCGGACTTGTCGTCGAAGTGCCGGCAGGCCGCATTGGCCGACACGCCGACTCCGCGCGCGGCCTCACGCACGCTGAACGAAGACGTCCCGATCGTCTCGACCAGCCGGACGGCCGACGCCACGAGCGCGTTGCGCAGGTCGCCGTGATGGTAGCCGTCGCGCTGAAGTGTCATGGCTGCATGTTGACATCGTGAACTTCGTGTGTCAAAATGTACGCTGTGAACATGAGGCGGCTTGGCTCCATCACACAGGGGGATCATATGGGTTTACACAGCGTCATTGGCGGGAAAGGAACGATCGGCGCGGAAACGGTGCGCCATCTCTCCGCAGCAGGGCGCCAAGGGACGAGCCGATGAAGCTCGAGGTCCTCTTTCGCTGGGTCACCGCCATGATGATGACGGGAGCCGCCGTCTCCGAGCTCACTCGGCAGCCGTTGGTGATGACCGGACTGCAGGCGCTTGGCTACCCGCCGACCCTTGTCTGGATCCTCGGTCCCGCGAAGCTGACGGCGGTCACGGCGCTGCTTTTGCGCCCGCGCACCGATCTGGCTCGCGCCGCCTGGCTGGGGCTGTGGATAAACCTCGCGGGCGCGGTCGCCTCGCTCGCGCTCGCGCCGACAGCGCCTTGGCCCGACGCGGTGGTCGCGCCGATCTATCTCGTCTGGATCAGCATCGGGGCCCTGCTCCACGAGCGCGCGGTCCGCAGCCAGGAGAAGCCATGACGACCACCGCCGGGGCACGCGCTCGTTGGGGACGCGACAGTGGTGCGCGCGGGCTGTCGGCACCTTTTTGCCGAGGCTTGTCTCGTGAGCCAGCGCGACGGCACAGAGGTCGCGCGCGCCAGCGCCACGAGCCGGCTGCAGCACGGAGGTGAGTCGTGAAAGCGATTCGGGATGGGAATTTCCATCGGAGCGGGTCGACTATCCGTGGAGTGCACGACGCGCCCGGCGCCCGCGTGCGCACCGACTGGCAGGTGGAAGCGTTCCCACCGACTCGTTCGTGCGCTTCGAGGGTCGTGGGAACGGCGGGCAAGCACGGTGGGGGGAGCAATGCCGGCTGGGGGCCCAATCCGTCGCGCGAGTCGGGGCGCGGGGATGATCACGGGCGGCGCCTCAAGCGCGACGGGCTCCGCCTGACGTCGCATCCCGCGCGGACGGTTGGCGTCCCAGCCGCCAAACCGCGTCGTGACGTCACCCTTGTGCGGCCTGTGCACGAGCACACAGTCCAGTAACTCGAGCGGGTCGGTGGTCTCGGTCCCCGCCGTTGGACCGTCCGACGTGTCGTAGCGATACGCACCGCCTTCGCGGTCCGGTCATACGTCAGCTGCTCCCGCGCAACGGGATTGCGGGCGCCGTATCGGGCAAGGCGCGCCGCGAACGCACGATCGTCCAGAGGGCCCCAGACGGCCGTGTGCGCGTGGGACCCCGAGTGCGGCCAGGCCAACATTCCGGCGGCCTGCTCCGCATCGAACCGCTCGAGGCGCGCGACGCGCCGGAGCCCGGTGCGGCGGAAGGCCTCGGTCCGTCGTGCGGTGTCGTGGGCGGGCCGCGTGACGAAGATGCCGCCGGGCCAAAAGCCGCTGTCGGTCACGAGCAGCTGCCGGTGCGGATGCGTGTTGGCCCGCGCGCCATGCGTCTGCAAGCAGGCCACAAAGCCGACCGCGAGGTCGCGCTCGCCGGTCAGCGTGCGAATGGCGGCGGTGACGGTCCGGGCGGCGACGCGGGCGATCGCGCCGAGCATAGCCCGCCGCAGCGGATGGCGAATGCCGGGCGAGAGCGTCCCGAGACGGTTATGGTGACGCTTGGCGAGGAGGTGGACCTCCACCACGAGCACGTCGGCCTTCTGTACAACCAGCCGTCGCTGAGGATTGTGTGGCACATGGCAGTAAGGCACACGCTCGGCGAGTGCTCGTTACCCTTTCCCCGCAAGGGAGATCCCGGGAACGCCAGTGCCTTCACGAGGCGTCGGGCCTCCCACTTCAAAACAGGTCTGCGGTCACACCTCCGTCTCCGCACTGGCGTCCGGCAGACAGAGCTCCGACCATCGGATGTCCGGCGTCTGAAACCCGACTGCCCGGCCCCTACCCCCAGAACAGGTACGCAAACACGATCGCCGCGATCACACCCGCGAGGTCCGCCAACAGCCCCATGCTCACCGCATGCCGCGTCTTCTTCACGCCCACCGACCCGAAGTACAGCGCCAGAATGTAGAACGTGGTATCCGTGGCGCCCTGGAAGGTGCTGGCCAGCCGCCCCACGAACGAGTCGGCACCGTACGTCTTCATGGCGTCCACCATCATGCCGCGCGCGCCGCTGCCGCTCAGCGGCTTCATGAGCGCGGTCGGCAAGGCGGGAATCATGCGTTCGTCGAGGCCGATCGCCACAAACAGCACGCCGAGCCCCTTCGTGAGCAGGTCCAGTGTGCCCGACGCGCGGAACACCCCGATCGCCACCAGCACCGCCACCAGGTACGGAATGATGCGGATGGCGACCTGGAAGCCTTCCTTGGCGCCTTCGATGAACATCTCGTAAGCGTTGACCTTGCGCACCAGCGCCATGATCAGGAAGGCGCTGATCACGCCGTACAGCACCACATTGGCCACCACGTTGGAAATGGCCTGCACGCGCTCCTGCGGCATGCCGGTGAACGTGTACACCACTGCCCCCACGAATGCCGTGACCCCCACCAGCCACGCCAGCAGCACGGGGTCGAGCAGGTTGATGCGCTGCATGATTGCCACGCCCATCAACGCGACGAGCGTCGCGCAGTAGGTGGTGAGCAGAATGGGCAGAAACACGTCGGCCGGGTTGGCCGCGCCGAGTTCGGCGCGATACACCATGATGCTGATCGGGATGAGCGTGAGCCCCGATGTGTTCAGCACCAGGAACATGATCTGCGCGTTGGTGGCGGTCTCCTTGTCCGGGTTGAGCGTCTGCAGCTCGTTCATGGCCTTGAGCCCGAGCGGCGTGGCCGCGTTGTCGAGCCCGAGCATGTTGGCCGAGAAGTTCATGATGATCGAGCCGAGCGCGGGGTGATCACGCGGGATCTCGGGGAAAAGACGGCGGAAGAACGGACTCACCAGCTTCGCCATCACGCCGATGGCGCCGCCGGCTTCGCCCACCTTCATGAGTCCAAGCCAGAGCGTCAACACGCCCGTGAGGCCGATCGAAATCTCGAAGGCCGTCTTGGCCGAGTCGAAGGTGGCTTGGGTCATGGCTCCGAACACGGCCGTGTCGCCACCGGCAAGCTTCACCAGCCCCACCACCAGCGACACGAGAAAGAACGCCAGCCAGATGTAATTGAGGGTCACGACGGACTCGGGATCATGGCAGGGCGCCGGTGAGCAGCTCGACGAGTACCGGCACGTGCAACGCCATTGTGTCTTCGTTCGCGATCACGGGAAACTCGTAGGTGATGACCGGTACGCCATGCTCCTGGCCCCACGAACCGAAGCTCCCGGGTGTGGCGTAGCCCACGTCGGGCACCAACGGCATGCCGGTACGTTCGGCAAGCCGGCGCCCGAGTTCGCTGGTGTTCGCATCGTCGATGCAGGCAAGCGGGGCGTGCAGCGCGATGACGGCGTCGGGGCGCAGTTCGCTGATCAGCGCGAGCAGTGCCATCGTCTCCGGTTCGGAGGCGGGCGCCGTGCCGGTGCTGAGCACCACATCGCTTGGCGCGTCGATGGTGGCGCGGCTGGTCACAGTACCCGCGCGCCAGTTGCTGGCGGGGAAGTTGCGATTGAGGTCCACGCCGTTGGCATTGGCGCGGGTGCCGCGAAGGAGGCCGTCGGGGTTGGCCGCGAGGACCACGGCCACGTGTTCCGGCGGCGTGGCCAGTTGGCGCAGCGCGCGCGACAGCGCCCAGGTGGTCTCGGGCTCCTCGCCATGAATGGCGGCGAAGACGAGCAGCTCACAGCGCGCGCGTGGGCGCCACACTTCGAGCGGGAGGCCGAGGACGGAACGGCCGTAGGTAGTGGGCGCCACGGGCATGGTGCCCCACTGGGAACGCGGGCGGAGGGTCACGGAGTGGGCGGCGGGTGGAAGCGCTGGCTGCGGCAATCGCACGTTGCGTCGGAGCGACCCATCGCGCAACGGCGCGGGGGCCTGCGGTGCAGCTGCCTGGCGCGATTCCTTGTGCGCGTCCCCGACCAAGGCCACGGCGCAATTCGGTGTCGCGCTATCGGGTGATGCGAAACACCCCGATCACACTCGTGCCATCGACGTCGTCCGTCACCGGGAATAGCACCAGATCGGGCCCAAGAAAGCCCAGGGGAAGCGAACGGCCGGATACGGTGCCAAGATAGTGTCCCTCGGCGTCGAAGACATCGGTGCGCGGGGTTTCACCGGAGAAGGTGTAGCGCTCCACCCACAGGCTGCCGTCCGGCGCCACGCGCATTGCCCGCACCAGCGGCAGCGTGGGAGCGACGCCGACCTTTTCGCCAACTTCGGTCGCGGGCGTCGTGCATGTTTCGCTGCCGAAGCTCACCATCAACCCCTCGGGATACAGCTTCACGGCATCGGCGACGCTGGCCTTCACCAGCGCAACATCGCGGCGGACACTGCGCACCCGCGCGCCATTTCGATAAACATCGATGACGTACGCGGACTGATGGGTCACGGCAACCTGATCATCTGCAACAGCGAACGTGAGCTCGCCTGTGAATAGCGGCGGTAGTGTGAGCCCCACGCAGCGGAACCTGGTCATCGCCGGTTTGGGCGCGACCGTCGAATCGATGCGCTGGGTGTCTGTGGGGGCCCAGCGCTCGAGCCGCCGCACCGCCATCGCCTCACCGATCAGATCGACCGCCGCGTAGATGTCATCGCCGTGAAGCTGCACCATACCCCAGACACGACCATAGCCCAGGTCGAGCCGCTGCTCGGGGAGTGGTGTGCCTTGCGCATCCCAGCGCAACAGCGCCGACTTGGCGGCGTCTACGGCGCTGAGGCGACCGTTGCGGTCGACTGCGATGCCCTGTGGATACTCCATTTCGCCTGGGCCGCCCCCCTTTCCGCCCACGGTGCGCAGGAGCGTGCCGGTGGCGTCGAAGAGATGCACGCGATTGTTGTTGCGGGAGTCGAGCACCGCGATGCGTGACACACCATCGGTGGCCACCGTGTACGCGGTGGCCGCATCGAAGGCCTGCGCGCCGGTATCGGCACCGCCCAGACGCCTGATTTCCGTGAACGTCCAGGGCAGTGAATCATCGACTGCGGGGCCACGCACGATCACGACACCGGCCGAGTCGGTGGTATCGGCGATGGCCCGATGCTCGTTCGCCGGCGCGCAGGCCGCGGTGAGTGCCGTGGTGAGCGTGACGGCGGCAAGGAGCAATGGAACGAGGACGCAACGCATGGTGGGAGGTGTCGGGGTTCGCAGCGCTCGACTCGGCCAGCATCTCGATGATAGGCGAGCGTCGTAGTGCTATCCTACACCGTCATCCCGATGCGCGCACCCTCGAGCCCGCCGCCCACGCGGAGAAACGGCGGATCGCGATGGCGATGCGCGAGGAGGGGCGCCCCGTCACGGAGATCGGCGCGGCGCGCGGCGCCCACCACAGGACGGTGTCGATGCGGTGGGATGGCTCCCAGGCGGGCGGCGTCGAGGCCCGCGCGCCGCCCTCGGTGCGTTGCTCGAGCGGAAGGACGGCATCGCGTTGCCAGTGTGCACCATCGGGCACGACCTCGCGCGCTGGGGGCTCCGCGTGCAGCAGCCGATCAAGCGCGCGCACGAACAGCGTCCCGAGGCCATCGCCCAGTGGCTCAACCCTGAGTCCCCGCGCATCACGCGCCACGCGACTGAGGGAGCGGAGATTGACCGGCGCGACGCCACGAGTCTCAGTACCGGCGATCCCCGCGGTCGCGGCTTCGCGCCGATAGGGCGCACGCCTGCGGTAGCACGTTGGCGTTCGTGTCGCCGAGTCTCGAGAAGATTCTGGCCGCCGGCGTGTTGCAGGGTGTGATCGACCCGCTCTGGCGTGACTCGGTGGCTTCGCATCGGTACTCCTCCCATCAGGCAGTGTCGCGCCGTGGGCCCTCAGCGCATCGCACGGCTCCCGTTCGCACGGCTCCCGTTCGCTCGGCTCCCGTTCGCTCGGCCAACCAGTGACGCCGTTTCCCCCCCCATTCGTGCCGTTCCCCCGGTTGGCGCTGGCCAGTATCGCTGGGCCGATGAAGTTTGCCCCCCACGCATGGCATCTCGGTCGTGCCGCACGGTCAACCTCAAGTGGTACCCGCATGCTCTTCCTCCAGCGTAGCTGCAGCAAGTCGTATCGCGTCATCCTGGCGGTCTGCACAACTCTCTTGCTCCCCTTGCTCGCCACGCCGCTGGCCGCACAGCGGTGGAGCGTGGGCGTTCTGGCCGGCGCCAACCGCTCGACTGTGGGCGGTAGTGACGCCGATCAGATGGAGTCGCTTATCGGCGTGGCGGGCGGTGTTCAACTGATGCGCACCCTCAACGACTACGTTGCCCTCGAAGTGGATGGTCTGTACTCCCCGAAGGGAGCCAGCATGAAGAACCAAGGGGCCGCCGCTGACGTTCGGCTCAGGTACCTCGAGGTTCCCCTCCTGCTGCATCTCGGGCCAAGTCCCCGCAGCACGGTGCGTCCCTTTGTCACGCTGGGTGCCAGCGCCGGCGTCCTGCTCTCCTGCACGGCGAGGGAGCGCGCGAATGGGACGAGCGTCAGCGCGGACTGCGACCAACTTGCCGACTTTCAGAACGTTGATGCCACCCTGATCGGGGGCGCGGGGCTCGACGCTCGGCTGGGACCGGGGACGATGACGCTCACCGTGCGCTATGGCTACGGTGTGCGCAACATCGTGTCGGAGGCCGAGCTGCAGAACCGCACCTTCAGCTTCTTGGCGGGCTGGCGGATTCCGTTCGGCCGGACGCCGGTTCTCCCCCCGAAATAAGGCTCTTGCGGGAGAGGAACCGGTGCGCGCGTTGAACGGTCGCCTCAGCATGTTCCGGGTGCTGCGCCTTGACGTTGGCCACGGCACCCGGATCTTCGCTCCCCATTGCTGGCCGGCGACGATCGGTCGCCTGACGCGGGCGACCCCCTGGGCGTACGTCCGGATATCGGGATTGCCGCGCTGCCCTTTGGGGCTAGGGCATGGGGACCGTCCCTCGTCGTGCGCTCGCGGATCGCTACCGCACGGACGCCCAGAGTAGGTGCCCAACAACTTGTCGATGAACGGAAAGTGTACGACGAAATTCCTGTCGATCGCTTCGTGCTCGATCGCGTGGTGCCAATGGTGAAACCGCGGCGTCACAATGGTCGCTTCCACCCACCGCAGAAAGCGCCACGACACATTGCCGTGAATGAACACCGCGTGCACTGAGACGAACACGAGATACGCATACAGTGGGCCGGTGTCGAAGCCGAGTGCGAAGCGCGGCACAAAGGACGGTCCGCGTGTGAGGACGATGTCCGCGACAGGCAACCGTGATCCCGCGAGCCCATCACGCAGGGGCCGGTGCGGCACTGGCGCGGGTCGTTGTCCAACACGGGCACGACCCGCGTGACGCAATGCTCGTGGCCGTCAACGACACGCCCGACAACGGCACGAATGCGGCCATTGTGGGCGCAGCGATGAGCGCGGCACCCGTAACCGCGTGGATGCCTGTCGCGTGGCGCTCGCAGCTGCTGGGGCGCACGCGCGAGGAAAACGATGGCTACGTGTTCACGCTCATCGATCGGGCGGCCGCGCGGTCCGCGATGTGAAGCACGAGGCTACACGCCCACAACCGGGTGGTCCTTGCGCGCATCGAAGGCACAGCGCGCCGAGATGACCTGCGGGTAATTCTCCGACGTCCACCGCCAGACGCCGCATATCGCCTCTCCGAGGTCGCGTCCCATGGGCGTGAGCGCGTACTCCACCTTGGGCGGCACCGTGGGATACACCGTGCGCGCGACGAACCCGTTGCGCTCCATCGCGCGCAGCGTCTGGGTCAGCACCTTCTGGCTGATGCCGCCCAGAGTGCGCTGCAACTGGGTGAAACGCAGCGTTTGGTCATCGAGCTCATCCAGTACCAGCAGCGTCCACTTGTCGGCGATCGACTCGAGGACATCGCGCACGGTCTCGGTCTCGACGCCGCACGAGGTTGGCTCAGTCATGGTTACCTGTTGGTGAGTATCGCACAAGCGGGTGCCTTCTTTCGGTTCTGGTTGTACCGCACATAATTGCCCGTCGAGTTCCTCACGTCAACCGACACATGGGAGTACAGCAAATGGCTACGGTATTTATCACGGGCGCCGGCGGCGGGTTCGGCGCCCGCATGGCGCGCACGCTTCGGCAGGCGGGACACACCGTCGTCGGCACCATGCGCGACAGCACGGGCCGCAACGCGGCGGCAGCCGCCGAGCTGCGCGCGCTCGGCGTTACCGTGCGCGAGATGGACGTCACCAGCGACGCGAGCGTCGAGCAGGCGATCGCCGACACAATCGCCGAGGTGGGCACACTCGACGTGGTGGTCAACAACGCCGGCGTCGGGGTGATCGGTGTGCAGGAGGCGTTCACAGCCACCGACCTGCAGCGGCTCTTCGACATCAACGTTTTCGGCGCACACCGGGTGACCCGTGGCGCCACGCCGCACCTACGGGCCAACGGCAGCGGGCTGGTGGTCTTCGTGTCGAGCCTGCTTGGCCGCATCGCGGTGCCGTTTTACGGACCGTACAACGCGAGCAAGTGGGCACTCGAGGGGTTGGCCGAGAACTACTCGCTCGAACTCTCCGGCTTCGGTATCGACGTCGCGATCATCGAGCCGGGTGGCTATCCCACCAGCTTCATTCCGAACCTCGTCACTCCCAGCGATCGGGACCGGGTGGCCGCGCTGCAGCCACTGTCCGACGCCGCCACGCAGTTCCTGCACGGATTCGAGCAGGCGCTCGCCTCCAACGAAGCGCAGGATCCGCAGTTGGTCGCCGACGCGCTGCTCGCCCTCGTGACCGCACCGGCCGGGACACGCCCGTTCCGCACGATCGTGGATCGCATGGGGATGGGGGACCACCTCGAGGGGTACAACGCGCACTTGGCGCAGGTGACCGCCGGCATCTTCGGTGCGTTCGGCATTGCGCCCATGCTCGCCCGACGCGGAGCCGGCGCCGGTCAGGGGGCGAAGCGCTTGTAAGAGACCATCTGCCGCCGATGCAGATGATCGGACACCAGTTGAACGAGCGGCGACGCCTGCGGGCGTTGGGGCGTGTAGACGCCGCGCGCCGCCGGCGTCGCGTCGGGCAGGCGCGCTCTGGGACCGGGGAGCGCCGAGCCTATGCTCGACTCGCGCGTGCACCGTCACCGTTCAGTTGCCCGACGGACCGTTTCGACGTAACATCTACGCGACGCCGGCCTACTGGTGCTTGCGGCAGACGGGCGTCTTCGGAAGCGCGCTGCGCGCGCATTTCATTTCAGCGCCCGCTGCAGAAGCCGGCGTTGCGCCGTAGATCGGCACTCGAGATCTGCCAGCCTACATCACGGAATCATGTACATGCTTGCGGCCGCGGCCCTGGTCATCCTCTTCGGCATGGTGATGGTGATGGTGATCGCCCCGGGTCTGACGCGGCGAGCCTTCTCGCTGCGGGTGTTCGGCGCCCCGGGGTACCTCGACAGGTTTGGCGCGGAAGCGGCCGGCTCGGTATCCCCTGCCCATGCCGTGATCGGCGGCGTTCTGGTCGGCAGGGGGTGCGCGTTGTTCCGTGTGACGCGGACGCTGTTCGCCCTTGGTTCCCGGGATGCCTGGATCCTGGGTGCCGCCTCGGTCGGCGCATGGTTCGTGGCCGATACGTCCTACGCCCCGTTGTCCGGTCACTGGCAGAACGCCCTGCTGAACACGGGCTTCCTGATGCTGTTCGTGCCGCCGCTCTGGGCGACGCGCGGCATGGGGCGGTAAGTGCAGGCCCGATCGAGGCCTCGGGAGGAAGCCCGGATGCCCGCGCTTCTCTACCAGCACGCCGAGTCGACGCGCCGACCGATCGTGGCCGTGGCGGCCATCCTCGGCGCGGCGATGAGCTGGGTGGGCCGGTCATATGGCGCACCGCCAGGATTCGTCGTCGTGACGCTGTTCTCGACCCTGTTCGCCGCCGGGTTCTTCGTGCTCGGCCGGCGCAGCGGCAGCCGGATAGACCGCGAGGGCCTTTTCTTCTTCGCCGGTCGCTGGGAAAAGCGAATACCAGTCGCGGACGTGAAGTGCTATCGCCGGACACCGTGGACCGGATCCCAAGACTGGATCCACCTGCGCGGTCCTGGCGAGGATGAGTGGCTCGTCCCGGCGTACTGCGTCGGTGACGTCGGACGCTTCACCGCGGCGCTCGACGCGCTGGGCGTGCCGCAGGAAGCCTGAGGCCGGCCGGCCAGCATGACAGACGTGCGAGTCGCTCGGGGTGGGCATCCGCGAGAGCAGCTTTTACGCACACTTTCCCAGTAAGCAGGCCTTCGTCGACGACCTCATGCGCTCCACCGGCGCCGACGCCCCGCACGAACTTGCCCGCTCGCTCGCGACACAGGCACTACCGCTGGAAGAGTACGTCGACCAGATTCTCGCGATGATCGACACCGTGGCCGCCACGTTGGCCGTATACGGCAACCGGCATCCGCGTCTGCGGCGCACCACGCCGCGGGTACTCTCTTGGTCGCTGGTGGCACCGCTCGCGGCGCTCCGCGCGTCGCTGCTGGCCCACGGCGCATCGGCCGAGCACATGGCGGAGGGGCAGGCGATTGCCCACGCGCATGTGGAGGCGTGGCTCGCCGCGCACGGTGTGTCCGAGTCCTCGCCACATGTGGCCACGCGCGCGGAGATCGAATGCTGACCCCGGCGCCACGGCACCCGACGCGCCTGACATGGGGCGCGGTGTGGCGCGCCATACTGTGCACAGTGGCGTTTACCGGCTGCGGTTCGGTGAGCACACCCGATACGGGCGACACCGACAACATCACCCCGCCTCCCACGAACGTCACCGCACGTTGCACAACCCCCAATCGGCCAAGCGGCGTGCAGTTCGGGGCCAACGTGAACGCGCTCTTCTGGGAGTCGCACTATGCCGACACGCGTCTGCTCGGAGCAGTACGCTCGCTGGGCCGCCCCGTCGTACGCCTCCCCGGTGGCACCGAGGCCGACTACTTCGACTGGTCACTCGGCCGCCCCGTGGACGCGTGCCGCTACGGCAGCTGTCGTACGTGGGACAACGCCCAGCTCACGCCACCGGGGCTCTTTCAGCGCTTCGGCACATTCCGCAATAGCACGTCGGCAGGATTCGCCGCGTTCGCGCGTGATGTGGACGGCACCCTGATGCTGGTGGCGAACACGGTGACGGCGAGCGTCGACGACAACGTGCGCTGGATCAGTGCCGTACGCGCAGCCGGTGGGGCCACACCACTCATCGAGCTCGCCAACGAACCGTACTTCGGGCAGGTAGAAGGCACGGACAACACGCAGCGCCTGTTTCCCACCGCCGCCGCACACGTGGCATACGTGAAGCGACTCGCGGCGGCACTTCGGCTGCTCGCGCCCACCGCACGCTTCGCCTATCCGGCGTTCGTGCCGCGTGTGGACATCGCCAGCAGCGCACCGGCGACGGGACACGATGCGCGCATGCTCACGTGGAACGAGCAGATCCTCGCCGCTGGTATCGCCACCGACGTGGATGCGTTCGCCTTGCACTTCTATCCTCGGCTCCCCGGACGTCGCGGGGCAAGTGATGCGGAGTATCTACGCGCGCTCGCGGGCTATGCAGAGTCGTATTGGCGCGCTACGCTCGCGCAGCCACAGTGGACCGCACTGCCGGCGGCGAAGCGATTGTGGATTACCGAGTTGAACGCCAGCTTCACCGATGCGCCGGAGTTGGTGGGCACGTGGATGCATGGGCTCATTCAATCGCAGCTGATGCTGCTCATGCTGCAGGACCCGCGCGTGGATGTGCTGCTGCAGCACATGCTTACCGGCAATGCACCATGGCAGGCGGTGGTGCATCCGGGGCGTTCGCCCGATGTCGTGCTGGCGCCGGGGTTCACCCCATATGCGTTGACCGCCACCGGCGAAGTGTTGTCGGCGCTGTCCGCCTCGTTGCGTGAGGCCAGCTGCGTCGAGGCCGTGCCCACCAACGCAGCAGGCACGGTCGGTGTGTTCGCGCGCAGTGCAAGTGCCGCCCGCGCGACGTTCGTGAACACGAGTGCCGATCCCCTCACGCTCGACGTGCGCACGCTGGGATTTACGCAAGCGACACTCGTGCAGCGCAGTGCGGCCCCACTGTCCAAGCCGGCAGCAGGCAGCAGCGTCACGACGACCACACCCTCGCTGGGCGCCAACGGCAGAACCGTGACGATCGCGCCCTACTCGATTGTCACCATTACGGGGACGCCCTGATCTGACGGGCGCCCTTACCGCACCCGCGCAAAACGGATATCGCGCGAGCGGGCCACGTTGGCGTAGAAGCCGATCACCTGGCCAACGCGATCACGTTCGAGCGTGAGGGTGACGGCGCCACCGGCAAAGGTGTCCTTGGCGGTCGCGCGGAGCGGCACATCCGTGGCACGGCGCTGCTTCGCCACCAGCGTGCCGTTCACCAGCGCGATGTCCCAGAACGTCTCGAGCTCCTCGCTGAAGAAGCGGCCGCTGATGGCCGCCAGTTCGCTCGCCGACGGGACCCATGGCGCCGCCGCGACGCCCTCCCGGCGCGAGGCGCGCTGACGGGTGCCGTTCTGCACGAGCGTAGCGGCGCTCACCTTCTTCGCGGCATCACGGGTGAACTCCACCCATGCCGGCACCCCCTGCACCGCGAACGACGTGTCCGACGTGGGCGCCAGACGGAACTTCCCCTGCCCCGTGGCCTGCGTGAACAGCGTATCGCCACTGCGCGAGAAGGTGAGCACGAATGCCGGCGCCGCGTCGAGCGCGTACTGCCCCGCGAACTCGTCGAATTTCTTCGCGTCGTACTTGCCGGCGTCGAAGGTCGCGCTCGCCACCACCGGCTTGGGCGCGAGTTCGGGGAAGAACGCTTCGGCCAGCCGGAAGGCGATGCCGCTGTCGAACGCGCCGTCGTTGCTCTGCACCGTGATGCCGGCGTTCAGGTCGGGATAGATGGCCAGCATGGAGCGGTGCGAGACGTCGGCACCACCATGATGCACACGCGTCTGGCCGTTCTGCGTATCCATGAACAAGCCGAAACCGTAGCCGGTGCTCTTGCCGTCCTTCAGCGTGAAGGGCGTCATCATCTGCGCGATGCTCGCCTTGGTCCCCACCTTGGGGTTGGCGAGATGCTCGGCCCACTTCTGCAAATCGCCGAGCGTGGTATAAATGCCGCCGGCGCCCATGGAGCCGCCGAGGTCACCCAGGTCGCGCCACACACCCTTGTCGCTGCGCGAGTAGCCCACCGTGGCCCCCTTGACCGGCACCCGCACGTCGGCGCGCACCTGCGTGTGCGTCATGCCGACGGGAGCGAACACGCGCTGCGCCATGAACGCCTCGAAGGGCATCTTGCTCACCCGGGCCACGATCATGGCGGCAAGACCGAAGGCGGTGTTGTTGTAGTTGAACTCCGTGCCCGGCGCATTCTGCAGGGCCGGCTGCCGTTGCACGAGCGGAATGTACTCCTCGCGCCCCACGTAATCGCTTTCGTCGAGCCGACGGCCGGTGAGCGTGAGGGAGTTGTAGAGCTCGCGATAGCCCGTGGTGTGCGTGAGCAGATGGCGTACGGTGACCGTTTGCCCGAAGTCCTTGAGTTCGGGGATGTGCTTCCGCACATCGTCGTCGAGCGAGAGCGTGCCCTCTTCCACGAGCAGCATCACCGCGAACGCCGTGAACTGCTTGCTCGTGGACCCGATGTTGGTGGGCGCGGCCACGGTGAACGGAATGTCGTACGCCAGGTTGGCCATGCCGTAGGCCTTGGCGAACACCGTGCGGCCACCGCGCCACACCGCCACCGCCACGCCCGGGCCGTCGTTGCGATTCCACGGCGCAAGCAGCTGATCCACATGCCGCATCGGGTCGTTCGAGAGCTTCTCGTTCATCAGCAGCGTCACACTGAACGCGCCGCCGGTGGAATCGCCTGCGGTGATCTGCAGCTGATGCCCACCGCCTTCGCGCGTGACGAGATGCAGCTCCTCGTAGCCCGTACGCGTGGCATTGACCGCGCCGACCACGGTGTTCTTGGGACCCATGAGCCGCAGCGCCACATTACCCGGCGACTGGACCGCGCGTACGCGCACGATGAATCCGGAGTCGGCCTGCAGCGTGAAGCGTGCCGTGTCGGTGCGCGCCACGGTACCGGACGCGGGCCGACCGGTCACGAGGGGCGTTTGCGCCGCCAGCCGACCGGCCGCAGCGAACAGGAGAAGGAGAAGGGCAGGTGCCAGTCGCATGGGAGGGGGGTGAAGGTGCCCCAACATGCGACGGGGAGAAAAAGGGCGCCATGTTTGGCGCAGGAAGGGGAACGACGCGGTGGACTACGGGGGGACTCGGGATAGGAATTTCGGTCGGGTCGACTCTTCGTGGAGTGAACGACGCGCCCGCCGCCCGCGTGCGCGCCGACTGACGGGCGGCGGCGTGCTCGCTGGCGTGTTCGTGCGCCTCGAGGGCCGTGTTCCGGTGACCGGCGGCGCGTGGGCCCGCGTCGATGGGGGGCGACGCGGCCCGGCGTGCGCCTCACGGGAAGCGCGGGTCCGGCGGGGGGTGAGGATCTGGTCGATCACCGACGTCTGCGTGGTGAACTCGACGAGGCGCATCGCGTCGTGGCAAGACGGGCACGCCAGCGGGTCGACCTCAAACCTCCGTCTGCGCCCGTAGGCGTGACACGCGCCCTGTAGCCCATCGCACGAAGCAGCGATGCGATCAACGCTTTCATACTCGGCTGAAACAGGGTGACCACGCTACCGAGTGTATTCTTGGCGCTCGCCAACAGGCGGTCGCGACTGACGCGCCCGTCCCATCAAAAAAAACGTGTGTGCAGTTACTCCGGAATGGGCCCGGGACCATACGCATAGTCACCACCCACGGTCCCGAGGAGAAACTCACGCGCTGGGGGAGGGTAGGTGACGACGCGATCTCCCTTCGAGCACGTGCTTCGGAACCTTCGGAGGCTACATCCCGAGATCATCACGTTTCCTGCCTTCGCATCTGAGTATGCGCGCGCGACGGCATCACGTATCGCATCGATCGACTCGAACTGATCGAGGTCGCCGACGGCTGACTATCCGAGTGCGACAACACTTCGTCGCTCGAAGTCCGCAACGATGCGCCCGGTCTCGTCATTGCGAACCATCCAGAAAGCGTCCACAATGTCTCCAATGGGAAGTGGTGTTGCTTGCCGTGTAGAATGCAACGAGCCGCAGCTGCATGATCTACTCGCAGGTCGGAAGCTCGTACGTTGAGTGATACAGGTATCCCAGATCTGCGAACTTCACCCGAAATTGGTTCCGGCGCTTCACCTTCGGCTTCGTTGACGCATTTTCAACCTTGATGCCCGGGTCCAGATAGACCGCTCCAGAGGCGAGAGCGGCCAACAGGTTCGAGTAGTTTGTGCCTTCTGCGAATGTGACACGCTGTCCGTACCGGTACCTCGTCACGGAGTCGGACTGTTTCTCGGCTGGTACGTATACGGCCTTTGCGTGTTTACGTATCCAATGCGCCAGCAGGCCTTCGAAGCTCCATGACGCCGCGACAGTGTCGTGCGCGTCGACAAGCGCGAGCGAACCTCGCGAGTCCACCAGCTTGCCCGTTTCGAGATCGAATCCAGTCAGTTCGAGTCGCAAACCCGTGCGCGCTGCCCGCTGACCCACGCGATGAATACCGCCGAAGTTCAGACGGTCTTCTCGTCCATGCGTATCCGCATATCCGTAGTGACGCACGAACGACTCGACTCCCTCGACCACGTAGCGCCCACCGGTGGGTTCTGGCGTAAGTAGCGTCAGCACGCCCGAATACGGGCGTTCGAAGTTGGGTACGGTGTGTGACTTTACCTCCCACCCTTCGAAGTCGGGCTCCGATCGACCGTTTTCGCAAATGCCAAGTTCCGACTCAAGGGTTACGCCGACGCAGTTTGTGCCGTTGCAGGGAGCGCGAGAACCGTCGACTTGAAGACGCCACGGTTCCATCCATCCCATGCCCGAAACGCGGCATAGCGCAACCATCGGGTCTGTCCCGAGTCTAGTTGAAAGTTGGGTGGTGCCTCCATACTGAAGCGTTGGTCCCTGCCAGGATTCACGCCGCAATAGGAGACACCCCCCATGCCAAGAGTACGAACGAAGTCGCCCGTCCACCAGTCGTCGACGCCCCCGCCCTCGCCGGGCCGCGCTACGCGCACGCCGATGGCCGCCCCGCCATCGCCCGCTGGGGCTCGCAAGCGGGCTCGGTGTTTCTCGCCGATCAGAAGGTCCCCATCCAGGTCCCGCGGGTGCGCAATAGGGCCACGAACACCGAGGTCCCGTTGCCCACCTACGCCCAATTGCAGACGCCCCGCGGCCAGGATGTCGGCCTGTTCCGGCGGGTCCTCGGCGGGCTGTCGTGCCGGGACTACGAGGCGGCCGCGGAAGCCGTGCCCGAGGCCTTTGGCCTCACGAAGTCGAGCGTCTCGCGGCGCTTCGTGCGGGCCAGCGCCAAGGCCTTGCAAACGCTCCATGAACGCCGCCACGATGACGCCGAGTGGCTGGTGTTGCTGCTCGACGGGAAGTCGTTTGCCGACGATCAGGTGGTCATCGCGCTCGGCGTCACGACGACGGGGGAGAAGCGCATCCTGGGCCTCGTGCAGACCGCCACCGAGAACAAGCGCGTGTGCGCGGCGTTCCTGCGGGAGCTGGTCGAGCGCGGCTTCCAGACGCCCGCCGGGCTGCTGGTCGTCCTCGACGGCGCCAAGGGCCTGAGCGCGGCCGTGCGCGACGTATTCGGGGAGACCGTCCCGATCCAGCGCTGCCAGTGGCACAAGCGCGAGAACGTCGTGAGCTACCTGCCCAAGACCCAGCAGGGGCTGTGGCGCCGGAAGCTGCAGGCGGCATACGCCAAGGCCACCTACAGCGAGGCCCAGCGCGCCCTGCGGCAGCTCGGCAGGGAACTCGAGCAGCACAACGCGTCCGCGGCCCGGAGTCTCGAGGAGGGCCTGGAAGAAACGCTCACCCTGCATCGCCTGGAGGTCTTCATGAAACTCGGCATCAGCTTCAAGACCACGAACCTGATCGAGAGTGTCATGGCCCGTGTCGAAGCGAAGACCCGTCGTATCACGCGCTGGCGGACGAGTGACCAGAAACAACGCTGGTGTGCGGCCACGCTGCTCGAGATCGAGAAGCAGTTCCGCAAGGTGAAGGGTCACCAACACCTCGGCTTGCTCCAAGCCGCGCTGCGTGGCAAACTCTCGTCACCCCCCGCTGCCGCCTGAGCAGCAACCCTGAGGCACCCATCCAACTTTCAACTAGACTCGGGACAGACCC
>VYMF01000013.1_pt1 | contig 130648 bp, 123 predicted proteins | sample 5115271 | NCBI WGS metagenome assembly VYMF01 (sample SAMN12291778, study PRJNA351875) | freshwater metagenome | isolation source: freshwater lake | place: USA: Michigan, Wintergreen Lake | collected 2013-08-08
CGGCGCGCTGGCAGCCGGCGGTGGCCCCCCTAGTCCTCCCTGCGACATCGCCGGCGTTGTCCGCGTCCGACCCATGCGGAACGACAGCGCAAAGTCGGCCGGATTGGTGGCGGCCCCCTTGGCCACTTCGAAATCGAGTTCGTGGTTGTGGACCAGCTCGGTCAGGTGCTGGTCGAACGTCTGCATGCCGTACTGCGACCCGTCGGCGATGTAGTCCTTGATCTCCGGGATCCGCCCCTCCGCAATGAGATCGCGGATGGTTTTCGTGACCACCATGACTTCCGCGGCCACCACACGCCCCTGACCGGTTCGACGCGGCAGCAGTCGTTGTGACACCACCGCGTGCAGCGATTCCGCCAACCGCATCCGCACCATCGTCTGCTCTTCCGGCGGGAACATCGACACGATTCGCATGATGGTCGTCACGGCATCCGACGTGTGCAGCGTGGAGATGAGCAAGTGCCCCGTCTCCGCGGCCTTCATCGCCGTATCGATGGTTTCCGCATCGCGCATTTCGCCGATGAGAATCACATCGGGATCCTGACGCAGCGCCGCACGAAGCCCCATGCGGAACGAATCCGTGTCGATGCCCACTTCACGCTGCGTCACCGAACTGCGCAGATCGTCGTGAATGAACTCGATCGGATTCTCGAGCGTGAGAATGTGTTTTTCGTAGGTCGTGTTGATCTCATTCACGAGCGCGGCCATCGTGCTCGATTTGCCGGACCCCGTCACGCCCGTCACGAGCACCATGCCGCGCTCGGCGTGCGCTATTCGCGCGAGCACCGAGGGTAACTTGAGCGTGCTCACCGTGGGTATCTGCTCGGGGATGACCCGCATCACGATGGAGTGCGTGGCCCGCTGCCGCAGAATATTCACCCGGAAGCGCCCGAAACCCGGCGAGGCCCACGAACAATCGAAATCGCGCAAGGTATCGATCGAGGCCCGATCTACATCGTTGCTCATCAATTGCAGCGCAATCGCGCGCGTGCGTTCGGCGGTCAACGCCTGCTTCGACAGCACGACCAGACGGCCATCGATGCGCGCGCGCACGACGTCGCCCGCCTTCATGTGCACGTCGGATGCTCCGCGTTCGACAGCTGCCTTTATGATGCGTTCAATCGCCACGATCACAGTCTGGTGGGGGGGAACTCGACACAACTCCGGCCTGCCTCCAGACAAGGAGACGAGGCGACGCCCCTCCGGGCAACCTCGTCCGCCGTCCCCCCCACGGCCGGTCTCGCCATTACCCCAGTGCGGCCGCCGTCACCGCGCCAAGGCCCATGATCTCGCGCACTTCGCGGATGGTCTGCTGGGCAATGCCGCGCGCCGCCCGGCCCCCGTCGGCGATGGCGTCGAGCACCAGCTGCGGCTCGGCGTCCAGCTCCGCGCTGCGGCGACGGATGGGCGTCAGTTCCTGCACCACGCCCTCCAGCAGCACCTTCTTGCAGTCCATGCACCCCCACCCGGCGGTGCGGCACTGCTCGGCCACGTGTGCCACCGTGGCATCATCGTTGAAGGCCTGGTGCAGCTGATAGAGGTTGCACACCTCCGGACGCCCCGGATCACTCTTGCGCACCCGCTGCGGATCGGTCATGGCCGGCCGCAGCTTCTGCCAGATCTCGTCGTCGGTCTCGAGCAACCCAATGGTGTTGCCCAGTGACTTGGACATCTTGGCGTTGCCGTCGAGCCCCATGATGCGGCGGGTCGGCGTGAGCAGCGGTTTCGGCTCGGGGAAGTACTCCACCCCGAACTTGAGGTTGAACTTGCGCGACGTGTCGCGCGCCAATTCGAGGTGCTGGATCTGATCCTCGCCCACCGGGACACTGTCGGCGCGATACAGCAGAATGTCCGCGCTCTGCAACACCGGATACATCAGCAACCCCGCCGGGATACTCTCCACTTTCGACGACTTATCCTTGAACTGCGTCTGCCGTTCCAGATCGCCCAACGGCGTGATCGTGGTGAAAATCCACGACAGCTCCGTGTGCTCCGGCACGTCGCTCTGCATGAACAGCATCGCCTTCGTGGGGTCGATCCCCGCCGCCAGCAGCGACTTGGCCATCCCCCATCGGCGCGCGCGCAGCACCGCCGGATCGTAGCTACCCGTGATGGCGTGATAGTCCACGACGCAGTAGATCGCCCCGGGGTGCGTCGCTTGAAGCTGGACCCAGTTCTTCACTGCGCCCAGATAATTGCCGAGGTGCAGCTCGCCCGAAGGCTGAATACCGCTGAAAATGCGTGCCATGGGGCAAAGCTAAGCGGAGTAGCAGGCGCGGAGAATGGGATACCTCCGCCGTTCTCCTGCGTCCCTGCCGACTGCGTTGCTGCCGTCTGCGCTCTCGGCGCGATGCCGCGGGATCACGCCGAGATGGCAGACGGCAGGGTTCTCGGCGGCAGGAACACAGAGCAGATTACCCCCATGGCCACTCACGACCGACTTGCCTGGCGCGACGCCGCCGTGGCCGCCGCGCAATCTGCCGCCGACTTCATCGCCCACGAAGCCCGCACCCATCGCGCCATCGTGTGGGACGCCAAGAGCGCGACCGACTTCGTCAGCCATGTGGACCTGAGCGCCGAAGAACGGATTCGCGATATCCTGCACGCGCGTGTCCCGGGCATCGGCGTCGTCGGTGAAGAGCTCAGTCACGACGCCGACCCGGAGCATGGCCTCGTCGCCATCGTGGATCCGCTCGACGGGACCACGAACTTCCTGCACGGATTTCCCAACTACGGCGTGTCCATTTGCATAGCACTCGACGGCGTTCCGCAGGCGGCCGTCATGCATGATGTGGCGCGCGGCGGGTGCTACCATGCAACGTTGGGCGGCGGCGCGTTCGTCGATCAGACCCCGCTGCGAGTCTCCGCCATCGACACGCCCCCGCGCGCCCTCATCGGGACCGGCTTTCCGTTCAAAGACGTCACCCGCGCCGACGAGTATCTGCGCATGATGCGTCGCCTCATGCCCGAAGTGTCCGGCATGCGCCGAGCCGGCTCAGCCGCTCTCGATCTGGCCGACGTGGCCTGCGGTCGCTTCGATGCCTTTTGGGAGCTGTGGCTCAACCCGTGGGACCTCGCCGCCGGCGTGTTGCTGGTGCGCGAAGCCGGCGGCCGGGTGACCGACCTGGAAGGTCACGATGCGCGGCTCGTGGGCGGAACCATCGTCGCGTCCAACGGCGTCCTGCACGATTGGTTCCTCGATATCCTCAACGGCCGCGCAGTGTAGTTTTCAGCGACCTCCCAATTGCCCGTCACTTCCACCCCGCCATCGTGCCGCTCGTCGAGTGCGTTCCCAACTTCTCCGAAGGTCGTGATCCGGTCGTCATTGGTGCGCTTCGCGACGCCATCGCCACAACGCCCGGAGCGCACGTGCTCGACGTGTCGAGTGATCCGTCGCACCATCGCACGGTCATCACCTTTGTGGCGTCACTCGAGGCGGCGGTACCCGCCGCGCTCGCCGCCATGCGCGTGGCGCGTGAGCGCATTGACCTCACACAGCATCAGGGGGAACACCCCCGCATTGGCGCCACCGACGTCGTCCCGTTCATTCCGCTGGACGGCGCCACCATGGACGACTGCATTGCGTTGGCGCGCGAGCTCGGTGAGCGAGCCGCCCGGGAGCTCGACGTGCCGGTGTTTCTCTACGAACGCGCCGCGACGACTCCCGCACGTGAGAACCTCGCCGACGTGCGCCGTGGCGAATTCGAAGGGCTGCGCACGGAGGTCCGCACCAACAGGGCGCGGCGCCCCGATTTCGGTGGCCCGGAACTCCACCCCACCGCAGGCGCGACCGCCGTGGGCGCTCGCCCCTTTCTCGTGGCCTACAACATCTACCTCGGCGATCGGCGCAACCTCCCCGTCGCCAAGGACGTGGCCAAAGCCATTCGCGGCTCGAGTGGCGGCCTGCGCTACGTGAAGGGGCTCGGCATGGAAGTCGACGGACAGGCGCAGGTGTCGATGAATCTCGTCGACACGGAACAGACGCCGCTGCATCGTGTCTTCGATTTCGTGAAAGCCGAAGCCGCCGCGTATGGTGTGGCCCCCACCTGGAGCGAAATCGTGGGGCTGGTGCCGGAGCGCGTGATCCTCGAAGCGGGCGCGCGACACCTCCAGCTGCGCGGCTTCTCCACGGCCATGCTCCTCGAGACCCAGATGCGCGACGTCTCGGCGGGTGGTGAATCGCTCGACGCGTTCGTGTCACGCGTGGCGTCGCCTGCCCCAACCCCCGGCGGCGGGAGCGTGGCCGCGCACGCCGGCGCCCTCGGGGCCGCCTTGGCGCAAATGGTGAGTGGCCTGACGGTGGGGCGCAAGAAGTACGCGGCGGTCGATGACGAGATGAAGCAGCTCGCGCTGCAGGCCAGCGCCTTGCGCCGCGTCCTCACCGAGTTGGTCACGCGGGACGCCGCATCGTACGACGGGGTACGCCTGGCCTATCAGCTCCCCCGAGAGACCGACGCAGAAATCGCCGCGCGCACAACCGCGATTCGCGACGCGCTCATCGACGCCGCGCGCGTTCCGCTCGAAACCGCCCGCACGGCCGTCGATGTCGCGCGCGTCGCCGCGGCGCTCGCCGAACGTGGCAACCGCAACGCGGTCAGTGACGCCTGCGTCGCGGCCTTGCTCGCCGAAGCCGCGTGCAAGGGGGCGGTGTTCAACGTGCGTATCAACGTGGCCGCGCTCGACGAGGCGGGCACGGCACGCGGCGCCGAGTTGGCGTCGGAAGCGCGCAAGCTGCTGGATGCGGCATCGATGCACGCGCGCATCGCCGAAGCCGCTGCGGAACGCGCCATGGTGCCGGACGCGCCGACCCCATGAGCGCCTTCCACCGCGCCGGGCGCCTCGCCCCGTTCGTGCTCGCCGTGGGTACGACGGCCTGTGTCGGCGCGCGCCGTGCGCCCACGCCGAGCCGCCCAACGTCCGGCTCGGCGGTGGCCACCTCAACAGGGTGCGGGAGCGGTACGCGCAGCACGGCACGCGTCGGCCGCGTCGCGCTCACCTTCACGGGCGCGACACGCGGCATGGCGATCGTGCGCATCGAAGGCGTGGCGACCAAGAGCGTGGTTGAAGTGGACATCGCCACCGGCACCATACTCGAACTCTCCGAGGGCGAATACCAACTGCGGATCAGCACCGCCGGCGTCCGTAGCGCAACGCGCACCATCAACGTGAAGTGCGGCAACGACACGACAGAACGGGTGGCGCTGACACGCGGCTGACCCTCCTCTGTCGTCGTGGTCGTGGTCGTGGCGATGGTCGGGGTACTGCCACGACAGTCGGGGCACCGCCACCACAGTCGGGGCACTGCCACGACAGTCGGGGTCTACCAACAGTCGGGGTCGCGGCCGGGTCGGGGTCTCACCGCAGTCGGAGGGGCGGTCTTGGGGCGGCGCTTTGCGCGCTGGTCGGGGTCACACCGTCGGGGCCGGGTCGTGGTTAGGGCCCCGACGGTGTGTCCCCGACCCCGACCCCGACGCGCCAGCAATCGGAGGGGCGGTCTTGGGGCGGCGCTTTGCGCGCTGGTCGGGGTCACACCGTCGGGGCCGGGTCGTGGTCAGGGCCCCGACGGGGTGACCCCGACCCCGACCCCGACGCGCCAGCAATCGGAGGGGCGGTCTTGGGGCGGCGCTTTGCGCGCTGGTCGGGGTCACACCGTCGGGGCCGGGTCGTGGTTAGGGCCCCGACGGGGTGTCCCCGACCCCGACCCCGACGCGCCAGCAGTCGGAGGGGCGGTCTTGGGGCGGCGCTTTGCGCGCTGGTCGGGGTCACGCCGTCGGGGCCGGGTCGTGGTCAGGGCCCCGACGGTGTGTCCCCGACCCAGACGCGCCAGCAATCGGAGGGGCGGTCTTGGGGCGGCGCTTTGCGCGCTGGTCGGGGTCACACCGTCGGGGCCGGGTCGTGGTCAGGGCCCCGACGGTGTGTCCCCGACCCCGACCCCGACCCCGACCCCGACGCGCCAGCAAAGCGCCGCGCCCGACCCGACCGGGACTCCGACCGTTGGTAGACCCCGACTGTCGTGGCAGTGCCCCGACTGTGGTGGCGGTGCCCCGACTGTCGTAGCAGTACCCCGACCACCGCCCACAGACCACGACAAAGACCACGACCAAACCAAGAAGCGGAGCACCCGCAAGAGTGGCTCCGCGTTGCCTTACATCGGCCGCGTAATGATCCGCGGCCCGTCGTCCGTGATCGCGACCGTGTGTTCGAAATGCGCCGACCGCTTGCCGTCGGCCGTCACCACCGTCCACTTGTCGCTCAACGTCTTCGTCTTCGCGGTCCCGACATTCACCATCGGCTCGATCGCAATCGTGAGCCCCACGGAAAGCTTCTTCCCGCGCTTCGGCTTGCCGTAGTTCGGGATCTGCAACTCCTCGTGCGGCGAAAACCCCACGCCGTGCCCAACGAGTTCGCGCACCACGCTGAACCCCTCGGCCTCGACCACCGCCTGCACCGCCGCGCCGATGTCGCCGACATGATTGTCCGGCACGGCCGCCGCGATCCCGGCCGCGAGCGAGCGTTCCGTCACCTCGAGCAACCGCCGCGTGAGTTCGTCGATGGTGCCCACGGGAATCGTGATCGCGGCGTCGGTGAACATGCCGTCGAGCTTCACGCCCACATCGACCGTGACGATGTCCCCCTCGCTCAGCAGGCGCTTCCGCGACGGAATACCGTGAACGATTTCTTCGTTGATGGAAATGCACGCGCTGCCGGGGAAGCCGTAGAGCCCCTTGAAGGCTGGCTCGGCGCCCACATGCGAGCGGATGAAGCTCTCCACCAGCTGGTCGAGCTCCATCGTGGAGAGACCGGGACGCACATGCGCCTTCGCGTGCATGAGCGTAGCGTGCAGAATGGCGCCGCCACGCGCCATGATCTCGATTTCGCGTGGCGACTTGAGCAACGTCGCCGGCGCGGAATGGCCCAGCGCCATCACTGGAGCCCGAGTGCCTTCAGGACGCGCGCCTCGACTTCCTCGAGGGAGCCGATCGCATCGACACGCACCAGGTTCGCGCCGCTGGACACGTACCAGTCGATGACCGGAGCGGTCTGATCGCGGTACACCTGCATGCGCTTGCGGATGGCCTCCGGCTCGTCGTCCTTGCGGCGCACGAGCGTGCCTTGCGGCTCATGCTCGCTCAGGCCGCAACGCTCCCCGGGCTCCCGCCCGAAGAACGGGCGCTGGCAGACATCGCACGTGGTGCGGCCACTGAGACGACGGACGAGCTCGTCCTCGTCCACTTCGAACAGCAGTACCGCGTCCACCGTCCGCTCGAGCGCCGAGAGGGCACTGGTCAGCCCCTCAGCCTGCGGCGTGGTACGGACGACACCGTCGAGAATAGCGCCATTGGCCGCCGTCGGCGACGCCAGCGCTTCACGCATGATGCCCATGATGACGGCATCGGGCACGAGGTCGCCGCGATCCATGGCCGCCTTCGCTTCGAGCCCGAGCGGCGTGCCATCACGAACCGCTGCGCGCAATACATCACCAGTGGCGACCTTAGGAACGTCAAGGCGAGCGGCTAGCCGCTCGCCTTGCGTTCCCTTGCCCGCGCCTGGAGGACCAAGCAGGACGATAATCATGTCAGGAAGTTAGAAGCCGCCCGGGGTCGCCTGACGGCCACGGAACTTCACGCGGCCCTTCTTCATGAACCCATCGTACTTGCGGAGCAACAGGTGCTGCTGCATCTGCGCCATCGTGTCGAGCGCCACACCGACCACGATCAGCAGCGACGTACCACCGAACGCGAACGGAACGTTCACGAGACGTGCAATGACGACCGGCATGAGCGCGATGACCGTAAGGAAAATCGCGCCCGGCAACGTGATGCGCTCCACCACCTGCTCGATGTACTCCGCCGTCTTCGCACCCGGCTTGATGCCCGGCACGAAGCCACCCTGCTTCTTCAGGTTCTCGGCCAGGTCGACCGGATTGAAGATGATGGACGTGTAGAAGTACGTGAACAGGAGAATGAGAATCGCCGACAGGATGAAATAGAGCCACGGGTTCGGCCCCTGCGGATTGAAGTACTCCGCAATCTCCTGCAGCTTCGCGTTGCCGCTGAACTGTGCCAGCGCACCGGGAATGACGATCACCGACTGCGCGAAGATGATCGGCATGACGCCGGCCGTATTGATGCGCAACGGAATGAAGTTACGCGCCGCTTCACGCTGACGACCACGCGCCATCGTTCGCTGCGGGATCTGGATGAGGACGCGACGCGCCGCCACCGTAATGGCCACCACGCCCGCCACCACCGCCACCATCACCAGCGCCAGCACCACCAGCAGCAGGATCGAAATCGCCCCCGTGCTGACGAAGTTGAACGACTGGAAGATCGACGGCCAGATACGCTCGGCGATCGAGAAAAAGATGATCAGCGATGCGCCATTGCCCAAGCCGCGTTCGGTGATCTGCTCACCCAGCCACATCACGAACAGCGCGCCCGTGGTGAGGAAGAGCATCATCTGGATCGTGAACCACGGTCCCGGGCGCGACACCGCCACCTGAAGCGACGACGTGAACAGCGCGAAGCCGTAGGCCTGAACCAGCGCGAGCACCACCGTGAGGTACCGGGTGTACTGCGTGAGCTTCTTCCGACCCTCTTCATCCTTCTGCATCTTGTCTACGTTCGGCAGCACGGCACCCGCGATCTGGACGAAAATGCTCGCCGAGATGTAGGGCATGATGCCGAGCGCGAACACGGTCGCGCGTGAAAGACCACCACCCACGAACATGTCGTAGAGACCCAGCAGGCCACCACCCTGCTGGCGGGTGAAGTAGTCTGTCAGCGCCTGGACATCGATCCCGGGCGCCGTGATATGCGAGCCGACGCGATAGATGACCATGCACAGGAACGTGAAGGTGATCTTCGCCCACAGCTCGGGCGTCCGGTAAATGTTGGCGACGGCGTTGGCCGCCGCGTTGCTTTGCTCTGCCATGCGCTGAGTTCTCTCCGTCAGCCTTCGACGCGGCCGCCGGCCGCTTCGATCTTCGCCTTGGCCGAGGCGCTGACCTTCACGCCCTTCACCGTGAGCGCCTTCGACACCTCACCGTTGGCCAACAGCTTCGCCGGGCCCTGACCCGACCGAATCAGTCCGGCCGCGATCAGCGTCTCGGTCGTTACTTCGTCGCCCGCCACCCGGTCGAGATCCGGAAGACGCACGATCTGCGCCTCCTCACGAAATGGATTGGTGAACCCACGCTTCGGGATACGACGCGTGATCGGCATCTGGCCGCCTTCGAAGTGCGGCTTGCCGCCACCAGGACCGCCATGACCCGAACGGGCCATGGACCCCTTGTGACCCTTACCGGACGTCTTGCCCAACCCCGAACCCGGGCCGCGGCCAAGACGACGACGCGAACGGTGCGAGCCCGGCGCCGGCGACAGGTTGTGCAGACCGATCTTCTCGGCCGTTTCTGCGGTGTTCGCCATCGCTTACCCCTCCACCGGCGTCACCTGAACCAGGTGACGCACCTTCTTGAGCTGGCCGCGCAGCGAGGCGGAATCCTGCTGCACAACGCTGGCCTGATGATGACGAAGGCCCAGTGCCGCGAGCGTCGCGCGCATCCGCCACGAATGGCCGATCGCGCTACGCACCTGCGTCACCTTCACCTTGCCGTCCGTCGGGGCCTGAAGCTTCGGCGTCTTGGCCGGGCCCTTCGACGGATGCCACACGAATGTCCGCGGCATCAGGCCACCTCCGCCGCGTTCGGCGAGGCGCCCACGACCGCTGCCTTGCGGGGGTCATGCGATTCCGTCCTCGACTTCGCACGGGACTTGTACCCGATCTGCACGACGTCGAGCCCACGCTCGCGGGCCGCCTGTTCGACGGTCACCAGATGCGTCAGACCATCGATCGCCGCGCGAACCATGTTGTGCGGGTTCGTCGAACCGAGGGACTTCGTGAGGATATCGTGGATGCCGCAGCACTCGAGCACGGCACGCACCGCTCCACCAGCGATCACACCGGCACCCGGCGCGGCCGGCTTCATGAGCACCTTGCCGGCGCCATGCTTGCCCACGATCTCGTGCGGAATGGTCGAGCCGGTCAGCGGGATGTTCACCATGCTGCGACGGGCGGCTTCCACGGCCTTGCGGACCGCTTCCGACACTTCGTTCGCCTTGCCGGTGGCAAAGCCCACCTTCCCCTGTCCATCGCCCACCGCCACCAGCGCGTTGAACGAGAACCGGCGACCACCCTTCACCACCTTCGCGACGCGATTGATCGCGATCACGTTCTCGACCAGATCGCTCTGCTCGCGTTCCTGCGGCGGGCCGCCACGATCGGGGCCGCGACCACGACCGCGGTTCTCACCGCCGCCCGGGCCGCCGCCTTCGCCGCCAGGTCCACGACCACGACCACCAGGGCCGCCGCCAGGACCGCCCGGGCCACGGCCACGGCCGCCACCCGGTCCACCACGTCCACGGCCGCCACCTGGGCCACCGCGCCCTGCACCACCCGGCGCGCGAGCGCCTCCCGAATTTTGTGCGTCTGCCATGATCAGAACTCCAGGCCGCCCTCTCGGGCGCCATCGGCAACGGCCTTCACGCGGCCATGGTACTGGTAACCGGCGCGATCGAAGACCACCTTCGAAATGCCCGCCGCCTTCGCCTTCTCGGCCGCCGCCTTGCCCACCGCGAGCGCCCGCTCCGACTTCGTGCCACTCAACTTCTCGTCGCCAACGGTGAGCAACGTATGGTGCGTCACGTCGTCCACGATCTGCACGTAAATGTGCTTGAGCGAACGGAACACCACGAGACGCGGACGCGCCGCAGTGCCGTTGACTGCCTTGCGCACGCGCAAATGCCGACGCTTGCGCTTCTCCGCGTTCGTACGCGGGATTGCGATCCGGCCCATTACTTGCCCCCCGCCTTACCGGCCTTGCGCCGAACGACTTCACCCTGATACTTCACGCCCTTGCCCTTGTACGGCTCTGGCTTGCGGAAGCTGCGAATTTCAGCGGCCACCTGACCCACGTGCTCCTTGCTCGCCCCTTCGATCACGACCGTGGTCGGATTCGGAGCGGTGATGGACACGCCTGCCGGCGCCTTGTACTCGATCTGGTGCGAAAAACCCAGCGACAACAGCGCGCCGTACGGCTTGATCTCGGCCTTGTACCCGACACCCGTGATTTCGAGCACCCGCTTGAAGCCCGTCGTCACGCCTTCGACCATGTTCGCCACCAACGTGCGCGTCAATCCGTGCAGCGCCTTGTGGCGCTCTTCATCCGACGGACGCTTCACGAGAATCTCACTGCCTTCCTGCACCACCACGATGTCCGCCGGGAGGGTCCGGGCGAGTTCGCCCTTCGGCCCCTTCACCGACACGTTGCTGCCTTTGATCGCCACCGTCACCCCGGCCGGAACCGGGATCGGGCGCTTACCGATACGCGACATGTCGTGGTCTCCTTACCAGACGAGGGCGAGGAGCTCGCCGCCAGTGTTGGCGGTGCGCGCATCACGACCCGACATGATGCCCTTCGACGTGCTGAGGATGGCCATACCCAAGCCATTGCGCACGCGCGGAATCTCCGTCACGCCGACGTACTTCCGCAGGCCGGGCGTCGAGATGCGCTTCGCTTCGCGGATCACCGACTGCCCCCCGTGCGCGTACTTCAAGATCACGCGCAATACGGCCTTGCCATCCTCGAGATCGACCGTGCGGTAATCCTGAATGAAGGAGTTCTCCTTCAGGATGCGCGCGATCTCGATCTTGATCTTCGAAACCGGCATGTCGACGCGGCGGTGCTTGGAAGCACACGCATTGCGAATCCGCGTCAGCATGTCGGCAATAGGGTCGTTCAGGCTCATGCTCTGATAAATCTCCTAGGGTATCCGCTCAGAGACGGACCTGTAGGAAGTGAAGAAGGACAAGCTCCGGGAGAGGAGCCCGTTGCCCGCAGGGGGAGCCCTACAATCTCACCCCGTCAGCACGGAACTCCAACCCCAGCGCTCGTTTTGGGTCCCACACCCTGCTGGAAGCCCCAAAGGGGCTTACCAGCTGGCCTTGCGCACGCCCGGGATCAGACCGTTCAAGGCCATATCACGGAGCGCAATGCGGCTCAAGCCGAAGTGACGCAGGTAGGCACGGGGACGGCCGCTCATGTTGCAGCGGTTCCGCACGCGCGTCGCCGACGAATTGCGCGGCAGCTTGTGCAGCGCGTTCACCGCCGCCTGCACTTCTTCCGGCGTGCTCTTCGGATTGTTGATCACGGCCTTGAACGCCGCGCGCTTCGTGGCGTACCGCTCCACCAGCACCTTGCGCTGCGCGTTGCGGGCCAGCTTGCTCGTCTTCGCCATCGTCTCAGTCCTGGTTTAGGCCGCGGCGCTCGGCTGCGCCACCTTGGGCGTCACCGGCTTCTCGTCACCGCGGAACGGCATGCCCAGCTGATGCAGCAACGCGAACGCGTGCGCATCCTTGTCCGCCGTCGTCACGAACGTGATGTCCATGCCGTGGATCTGCTCGACCATGTCGTAGTTGATCTCCGGGAAGATCATCTGCTCCTTGATACCGAGCGTGTAGTTGCCACGACCGTCGAACGACTTCGTGCCGAGGCCGCGGAAATCGCGGATACGCGGGCACGCGACCGTCACGAACCGATCGAGGAACTCCCACATCCGGGCGCCGCGCATCGTCACCGACGCACCGATCTCCTGACCCTCACGGAGACCGAAGTTCGCAACCGACTTCTTCGCCTTGCGGCGCACCGGCTTCTGGCCGGAGATCAGCGCGAGTTCTTCCACCACCACGTCGAGCAGCTTCGGCTGCTTCACCGCTTCACCCACGCCGCAGTTGATCACGATCTTCGTCAGCGTCGGGATCTGATGCGGGTTCGTGAAGCCGAACTGCTCGGCCAACTTCGCCCGCACCGTCTGCTCGTAGTGCGCCTTCAGGCGCGGACTGGCCACCGGCAAGCCGGCACCCGCATGCTCCCGTTTGGTGAAGTCGATCGCCTGGCGCGGCTGGCCGGCCTTCTTGTCGGCCTTGCTGCCACCCTTCGCGCCCGCGCCACCCTTCGCGGCTCCGGCCTTCGCTCCACCCTTTGCTCCACCCTTCGTGCCAGCGCCGCCCTTGGCAGCGCCCTTTTCCTTGGTCGCCATCTTCGATTACTCCGGTCAGCGGGCGCGGGAAATGACTTCACCGCTTTTCACGCCAATGCGCTCCTTCGTGCCGTCCTTGTCAACGCGATTGCGAACGCGCGTCGGCTTGCCGGTCTTCGAATCGAGCAACATGACGTTCGACGCGTGGAAGGGCGCGGCCATCTCGATGATGCCGCTCGTCTCTTCCGCCGTGCGCGCCTTGCGGTGCTTCTTCACGATGTTGATCCCTTCCACCTTGATGCGGCCCGTCTTGGGGTACACCTGAAGGACCTTGCCCTCCTTCCCCTTGTCGTCGCCACGCATCACGCGGACGGTATCGCCCTTCGTGACGTGGATCACTTCGCGCGACGCCTTCAGCGCGTGCCGTCCGGCGCCAAGCCGCTGGCCGCGATCCGTTTTGTAGTACACGTTCTTCCGCATCTCAGATCACCTCGGGCGCCAGCGACACGATCTTCATATACCGCTTCTCGCGGAGCTCACGCGCCACGGGACCGAAAATACGCGTCGCCTTCGGCTCGCCGTTGTCGTTGATGATCACGACCGCGTTCTCGTCGAAGCGGATGTACGAACCGTCCTTGCGGCGCGTCTCCTTCACGGTGCGAACCACCACCGCCTTCGCCACATCGGACTTCTTCACGGTGCCGTTCGGCAGCGCGTCCTTCACCGCCACGATGACCTTGTCCCCAAGGCCCGCGTAACGTCGGCGCGTGCCGCCCAGGACGCGGATCACCAGCGCGCGCTTGGCGCCGCTGTTGTCCGCCACCTTCACGACTGATTCTTGCTGGATCATGGATGAATTCCCCTTACCGCGCGCGTTCGACGATCTCGACCACGCGCCACCGCTTGTCCTTCGACAAGGGCCGGGTCTCCATGATGCGCACCGTATCGCCGACCTTCGCCGAGTTCGCCTCGTCGTGAGCCTTCAGCTTACGCGTACGCGTCACCATCTTGCCGTACTGCGGGTGCGGCATGCGACGGTCGATGCGAACGACCACCGTCTTGTCCATCTTGTCACTGACGACCAGTCCGACGCGAACCTTCCGCGTCATCCGGTCGAGGGCGCCGTTCTGCGCGGCGCTCGCACTGTTCGTTTCAGCCATCTGTCGTATCTCGGTTAGCGGCCGCGGCCGACGAGCTGACGCTCGCGCTGGACCGTCTTCAGGCGCGCAATGTCCCTGCGGATGCTGCGCAACCGCAGCGGCTCTTCCAACGCTTCCGTCCCGCTGCGGAAGCGGAGGCGAAAACGCTCCTCCTCCAACTCCGCAATACGCGACACGAGCTCGTCGTCAGCGAGTCCACGGATCTCTTCAGCCTTCATGGGTCACCGCCTCCTCGCGCGCCACGAACTTGGTCTTCACGCCGAGCTTCGCGGCGGCCAGGCCCATCGCCGTCTCGGCGAGCTCCTTCGACACCCCCTCGATCTCGAACATCACTCGGCCGGGCTTCACTACCGCCACCCACATCTCCGGCGAACCCTTACCCTTTCCCATACGGGTTTCGGCAGGCTTCTTCGTGATCGGCTTGTCCGGGAATACCCGGATCCACACCTTACCGCCACGCTTGATGTGACGCGTCATCGCCACACGGCAGGCTTCGATCTGACGGCTCGTCACCCACGCCGGCTCCAACGCCTGCAAGCCGAACGTACCGAACGACAGCTCGGACCCACGGTGCGCCAGGCCGGTCATCCGGCCCTTGAACATCTTGCGGAACTTGACCCGCTTCGGACTCAGCATCTCTCAGTTCCTCAGTTGCCGGTCGAGTAGGTCTTGCCGCGACGATCTTCCACGATCTCACCCTTGAAGATCCACACCTTCACGCCAATGGCGCCGTACGTGGTCCTCGCCGTGCTCGTCGCGTAATCGATGTCGGCGCGCAGCGTATGAAGGGGCACCCGGCCTTCCATGTACCCTTCCACGCGCGCGATTTCGGCGCCACCGAGGCGGCCACCTGCTTTCACCTTGATCCCCAGCGCGCCCATCCGCATCGCGCTTTGCACCGCACGCTTCAGCGCGCGACGGAACGAGATACGCTGCGACAGCTGGGCCGCAATGTTGTCGGCCACGAGCTGCGCCTCCACTTCCGGGCGCTTGATCTCTTCCACGTTGATGCCGACTTCCTTGCCCGTCAGCTGCGTGAGCTCGTCGCGCAACTTGTCCACTTCGGCTCCCTTCTTCCCGATCACCACGCCCGGACGGCCCGTGTGGATGGTCACCACGACCTTCCCCGGCTTCCGCTCGATCGTCACATCGGAAATGGCAGCGTTGTCCAACCGCGCCTTCAGGTACTTCCGCAGGAGCGCGTCTTCCTTCAACAGCGCCGGCATCTCCTTCTTGGCATACCACGTCGAACGCCAGTTCTTCGTGACGCCGAGGCGGAAGCCGATCGGATTGGTCTTTTGTCCCATTAGCGCACCGCCTCCGTCACGACGATCTCGACATGGCTCGTCCGCTTCAACATCGGCGTCGCACGGCCCATGGCCGCCGGCGTCCAACGCTTCAGTTTCGGGCCTTCGTTCACGATGGCCTTCGTGATCACCAACGCGTCCACATCCAGCGACGTGTTGGCCGCACGGGCCGACTGTTCTGCGTTCGCCACGGCACTGTTGAGCGTCTTCGCGATCTGCTCGGCCGCGTGCTTCTTCGAAAACTTCAGGAGCGCCAGCGCATCGTTCACCCGCTGACCGCGAATCTGGTCGATCACCAGCCGCATCTTGTACGGCGACTGACGCGTGGTGCGCTGAATCGCGCGCGCCTCAATCCCCGACTTCACCGCTGCTTTGGCCATGGGTTACTTGCCTCCCTTGCCGCCGGACTTCTTTGCGTCCGTCTTCTGTCCCGCGTGACCGCGGAACAGACGCGTCGGCGAAAACTCGCCCAGCTTGTGGCCAACCATGTTTTCCGTCACGTACACCGGAATGAACTTGTTCCCGTTGTGCACCGCAAACGTATGCCCGACGAACTCGGGGAGGATCGTGCTCGCGCGCGACCACGTCTTCACGACCTTCTTTTCGCTCTTGGCGTTCATCGCCACCACCTTGGCCTCCAGGCGCTCGGCGACGAACGGACCCTTCTTGATGCTTCTCGACATATCGGTTCTCGTCTCGCCTGGCGGTTACTGCGTGGCACGGCCGCGCTTGCGGCCGCGCACGATGAGACGCGTCGACGCCTTCTTCTTGTTGCGCGTCTTGACGCCTTCCTTCTTGCCCCACGGGCTCACCACGTTCCGACCGCCGCGCGTGCGGCCACCGTGCGGGTGATCCACCGGGTTCATGACTTCACCTCGCACCTTGGGGCGCATGCCGAGCCAACGGCTCTTGCCCGCCTTGCCGTGCGACTGCAGCTCGTGCTCGGAGTTCCCCACTTCTCCGATCGTCGCCATGCAGTTGCCGTGCACCAGGCGCATTTCGGTGGAGCCAAGGCGAAGGGTGACGTACTCGCCTTCCTTCGCCACGACCTGGGCAAAGGCACCGGCCGAACGCGCCATCTGGCCGCCCTTGCCGATCTTGAGCTCGATGTTGTGCACCGACGTGCCGAGCGGCACCTCGCGGAGCGGCATCGCGTTGCCGGTCCGGACATCGCTGCCCTTCCCCGACACCACCGTATCGCCCTGCTTCAGCCCCTTCGGATGCAGGATGTAGCGCTTCTCCCCATCCGTGTACTCGACCAGCGCAATGCGCGCCGACCGGTTCGGATCGTACTCGATATGCAGCACGGTGGCCGGCATGCCGGCCTTGTCGCGACGGAAATCGATGACGCGATACATGCGCTTGTGGCCGCCACCGATGCGACGCATCGAGATGTGGCCATGATTGTCGCGGCCGCCCGACTTCTTGAGCGGTTCGAGCAACGACTTCTCGGGCGTGCTGCGCGTGATCTCGGCAAAGTCCGAGACCGAGCGGAAGCGCGTGCCCTTCGTGACCGGCTTGAATTGACGGATTCCCATGCGACTCAGCCCTCGAAGATCGCGATGGTGTCGCCGTCACGCAGCTTCACGATCGCCTTCTTGGTGTGTGGACGGCGTCCGGTGGACTGACCGACCCGACGCGCCTTCCCGCGCGCGATCGAGGTCCAGACCCCGGTGACCTTGACGCCGAACAGCTGCTCGACGGCCGCCTTGATGGCGTGCTTGTTGGCGGTAGGCGCCACTTCGAAGGTGTATTCGCCGCGATCCTGATACGCGGCCGAGGTGCGCTCCGTGATGATCGGGCGCACGATGGTACGATAAAAGCTCATCGCTTAGCCCTCCGCAGAGTTCTGAGTGAGCGCCGCCGACTCGATCACCACCACATCCGACCACAGAATGTGATACGTGCTCGCGTCGCTGAACGGCATCACGTGGGCGCGGCCAAGATTCCGGGCGCTCAGATACACGTTCGGCTTCACGCCTTCCGTGAGGAGCAGCACCTTCTTGCCCGTCGCACCGATCGAGTCGATCAGCGCCGTCATCGCCTTGGTCTTCGGCGCGCTGTAGTTCAGCGCGTCCACGATGATCACGGCGTTCTCACGGGCCCGGGCGTTCAGCGCGCTCTTGCGAGCCAGCTGACGCACCTGCTTCGGCACGATCTGCGTGTAGCTGCGCGGCTGCGGGCCGAACACCGTACCACCGCCCGGCCAGTTGGGTGCACGATTCGAGCCCTGACGGGCGCGACCGGTGCCCTTCTGCTTCCACGGCTTCTGGTTACCGCCGGTGACTTCGCCACGCGTCTTCGTCTTGGCCGTGCCCTGACGACGGTTGGCGAGGAACGCCTTCACCGCCTGGTGCATGACCGGCACGTTGACGATGCCGTCGAACATCTCGGGAAGCTGGCGCGTACCGCCCTGCTTCCCCTGCGCCGTGAACACAGGCGCCTCGAAAGTCTTCGTTTCCGCCATCATGATCAGCCCTGCTTCCGCACGAAGACGATGCCGTTCGTCGGCCCCGCCACGCTGCCGCGCAGATAAATGAGGTTACGCTCGGCATCCACCTTTTCGACGCGGATACTGAGAGACGTGTGCTGCACGTTGCCATACTGGCCGGGCATCTTCTTGCCCTTGATCACGCGCGACGGATCCGTGCCCGCGCCGATCGAGCCAGGCTTGCGGTGCTTCGTATTGCCGTGCGTGTTCGGACCGCCATGAAAACCGTGGCGCTTCACCACGCCCTGGAAGCCGCGGCCCTTCGACGTGCCCGTCACCTTGACCTTCTCGCCGGGCGTGAAGATGTCGACGGTGATCTTGTCGCCGATACTATACGACGGCGTCTCGGCCTTGCCGGGCGCGTCGTCGAGACGGAAGCTCTTCAGCACGGCCGGCGCGGCCTCGAGGCCGGCCTTCTGCGCGTGTCCGAGCTCTGCCTTGGTGGCGCGATTACCCTTGGGCGTGCGCTCACCCTTCTTGTTGGGGCGCGCGGTGCGCTGCGCTCCATATCCGAGCTCCACCGAAGCGAAACCCGCCTGTTCCGTCGTCATCACCTTGACGACCGGATTCGGCGTGGCCTCCACCACGGTGCAGGGCACTTGCTGCCCCTGCTCGTTGAACAGCTGGGTCATCCCCAGCTTCTTGCCGATGATACCGATCATGAATGGACTCACTCCGTACGAGTCGCGGCCATCCGCGAAGGATGATCCGTTGGACTGTGGAGGACGACGCCCAGTGCACCGCCCTCTGTACTACGTGGTACCGCCGGCGTGCGACGGTCCCGCTGCCGGCAACCGCCGGCTCCTACTCCACCTTGATTTCGACGTCCACACCAGCGGGCAGATCGAGCTTCGTCAGCGCGTCCACCGTACCGGCACGCGAGTCGAGAATGTCGATCACGCGCTTGTGCGTCTTCAGCTCGAACTGCTCACGCGACTTCTTGTCGACGTGCGGCGAACGGAGCACCGTCCAACGCTGCGTCTTGGTCGGGAGCGGGATCGGGCCCGAAACCGACGCGCCGGTCTTCTCAGCCGTGCGGACGATGTCCGCCGACGCCTGATCGATCACAGCGTGGTCAAATGCCTTGAGGCGAATGCGAATGCGGCCAGCCATCTCTGTTCCTGGGAGCCTGTGCAGCGGATGGCGCGCACCGGAGCGCGCACCATCCGCCTACAGTCGTGATTAGGCGAGGATCTTGGTAACGACGCCGGCGCCGACCGTACGACCACCCTCACGGATGGCGAAGCGCAACTGCTCTTCCATGGCGATCGGGATGATGAGCTCGATCGTCATCGCCACGTTGTCGCCCGGCATCACCATCTCCATCCCTTCCGGGAGCTCGATGTTGCCCGTCACGTCCGTCGTGCGGAAGTAGAACTGCGGGCGGTAGCCCTTGAAGAACGGCGTGTGGCGGCCGCCCTCTTCCTTCGTGAGCACGTACACTTCCGACGTGAACTTCGTGTGCGGCTTGATCGAGTTCGGCTTGGCCAACACCATGCCACGCTCGATGTCTTCCTTCGCGATGCCGCGCAGGAGCAGACCGACGTTGTCACCGGCGCGTCCTTCGTCGAGCAGCTTGCGGAACATTTCGACGCCCGTAACGGTCGTCTTCTTGTCGCTGTTGTAGCCGACGACCTGCACTTCTTCGCCGACCTTCACGATGCCACGCTCGATACGACCCGTCGCCACCGTGCCGCGACCCGTGATCGAGAACACGTCTTCGACCGGGAGGAGGAACGGCTTGTCGATCTCGCGCACCGGCTCCGGGATGTACGTGTCCAGCGCGTCATACAACTTCTGGAACTCCGCCACCCACTTCGGATCGCCGTTGATGGCGTTGATCGCCGAGCCGCGGATCACCGGGGCGTCGTCACCCGGGTAGTTGTACTTCGACAGCAGTTCACGGACTTCGAGCTCGACGAGGTCGAGGAGCTCTTCGTCTTCCACCAAGTCGCACTTGTTGAGGAACACCACGACCGACGGCACGTTCACCTGGCGCGCCAGAAGGATGTGCTCACGCGTCTGCGGCATCGGGCCGTCCACGGCCGACACCACCAGGATCGCGCCGTCCATCTGCGCGGCGCCGGTGATCATGTTCTTCACGTAGTCGGCGTGACCCGGGCAGTCGACGTGCGCGTAGTGACGCGCTTCCGTCTCGTACTCCACGTGCGACGTGGCGATCGTGAGGATCTTCGTGCTGTCACGACGACCCTGCGACTCGGAGGCCTTGGCGACTTCGTCGTACGCGATGTACTTGGTGCCGTAGCCCTTGTCGGCCGAGATCTTCGTGAGAGCTGCCGTCGTCGTCGTCTTGCCGTGGTCGACGTGGCCGATCGTTCCCACGTTCACGTGCGGCTTGTTCCGCTCGAACTTTGCCTTGCCCATGGTTCGGTTCTGGTATTTGGGTAGTGAATGAGTGGGTGAGGCTTACGCCTTCACCTTGCTGATGATCTCTTCGGCCTTCGACTTCGGCACTTCCTCGTAATGCGAGAACTCCATCGAGTAGACCGCTCGTCCCTGCGACATGCTGCGCAGCTTGGTCGAGTAACCGAACATCTCGGCGAGCGGCACAGTCGCCGAGATTACCTGCGCCTCACCACGCTGCGTCATGCCGCCAATCTTGCCGCGCCGCGAGGAGAGATCGCCGAGGACGTCGCCCATGTACGCTTCCGGGCTCACGACCTCGACCTTCATGACCGGCTCCAGCAGGCAGGGGCTGGCCTGCTTGGCCGCCTCCTTGAATGCCATCGAGCCGGCAATCTTGAACGCCATTTCCGACGAGTCGACTTCGTGGTACGAGCCGAAGGTCAGTTGCACCTTGACGTCTACGACCGGATACCCGGCCAGCACGCCATTCTCCAGCGCCTCCTTGATGCCCTGTTCCACGGGGCCGATGTATTCGCGCGGAATGACACCGCCCACGATCTTGTCTTCGAACACGAAGCCCTGCCCCTGTTCGGACGGCTCCATGTTGATGACCACGTGGCCGAACTGCCCCTTACCGCCCGACTGACGGATGAACTTCCCTTCGACCTTCTCGACGCGCTTCTTGATCGTCTCACGATAGGCCACCTGCGGACGGCCCACGTTCGCGTCGACCTTGAATTCGCGCATCATGCGGTCGACGATGATCTCGAGGTGCAATTCGCCCATCCCGGCGATGATCGTCTGCCCCGTCTCGGCGTCGGAACGCACACGGAACGTCGGATCTTCTTCGGCGAGCTTCTGCAGCGCGATCGCCAGCTTGTCCTGGTCCGCCTTCGTCTTCGGCTCGATCGCGACGTCGATGACGGGGGCTGGGAACTTCATCGCTTCGAGGATCAGCGGGTGGTCTTCCGTGCAGAGCGTGTCGCCCGTGCGCGTGTCCTTGAGCCCGATCGCGGCGGCGATATCGCCCGCGCGCACTTCCTCGATTTCTTCACGCTTGTTTGCGTGCATCTGCAGCAGACGACCGACACGCTCACGCTTGTCCTTCGTGCTGTTGTACACGTAGCTGCCCGACTGCATCACGCCCGAGTAGACGCGGAAGAAGGTGAGCTTTCCGACGAACGGGTCGGTCGCGATCTTGAACGCCAGCGCCGCGAACGGCGCGTCGTCGTTGATCGGCGCATCGATGAACGTTTCGTCGTGGTGCGGCAGGTGGCCCTGAATGGCCGGCACGTCGATCGGCGCGGGGAGATAGTCGATCACCGCGTCGAGGAGCGCCTGCACGCCCTTGTTCTTGAACGAGGCGCCGCACAGGACCGGGATGAACTCCATCGCGATCGTCGCCGCGCGGATGGCGGAGCGGATCTCGTCCATCGAGAGCTCTTCACCCGCTAGGTACTTCTCCATCAGCGCTTCGTCATGCTCCACGGCGGCTTCGATGGCCTCGTGGCGCGCCTGCTCGCACGCGTCCTTGAACTCGGCCGGCACATCCACCACCGAGAACGTCTTGCCCATCGTCTCGTCGTGGAAGATGTACTGCTTGCGCTCGAGCACGTCGATGTGGCCCGTGAACGTTTCACCCGAGCCGACCGGCAGCTGCAGCGGGAACGCGCGCTTGCTCAACCGGTCGCGGATCATCGCGAGGCACCGATCGAAGTTCGCGCCCACACGGTCCATCTTGTTCGAGAAAATCATGCGCGGCACACGGTACCGGTCGGCCTGACGCCACACCGTCTCCGTCTGCGGCTCCACACCGGCCACCGAGTCGAGCAGCGTGACCGCGCCGTCGAGCACGCGAAGCGAACGCTCCACTTCGACGGTGAAGTCCACGTGCCCCGGCGTGTCGATGATGTTGATGCGGAACTCCGGGCCAGCACCCTTGTCGTGCGCCTGACCGTGACGCATCCAGAAACAGGTCGTCGCGGCCGACGTGATCGTGATGCCGCGCTCCTGTTCCTGTTCCATCCAGTCCATCGTGGCGGCGCCGTCGTGGACTTCACCGATCTTGTGCGACTTGCCTGTATAGTACAGGATGCGCTCGGTCGTGGTCGTCTTGCCGGCATCGATGTGCGCCATGATGCCGATGTTACGGTAATGCTGGAGCGGGGTCGTACGCGGCATAGTCTTCGGGATGCGCCGCCAGTGCGGCGCAGTGAGAGAACAGAAGTGAACCAGCAAAAAAACGGCTGGACCTGACCTCCCCTATGGGAGCGGTATCCATCCGCTGTCGCCGGGTACGCTCGCCGCTGCTGCGCGAGTGGGGACCCTGGCGCGCCGTGTCCAGAGAACTGCGGACTCCAGATACGACGTTGAATTGGGGTTCCGCCCACCGAACCCTATGGAGGCGTTTGGAGGCAGACCCGTAACATGACCGGCTCGGGCGCGGAAGTCAACCCAGCGTGTGCCGGAAACCGCCGGTAATCACACGAATCGTCCGCCGCCATCAACAAAACCGCGCCGCCCGGACTCGCTCCCGGCGGCGCGGTTGGACCAACACCCGAAGGCGCTTAACGCGACCCGTGGCGTCGGCGGGCGACGCCCGCCAAGCCGAGCAGGCCGGCGCCCATCAGAGCGAAGGACATGGGCTCGGGCACAGGAACGGTGACCACGAAGTTGTCGACGAAGTAGGTCAGATACGGACGTCCGTCCGTCGCCCCCGCCGCCGCGTTCCGCGCGCGACTATTGAACGGGTCGTAAGACGCCATCTCACTCTCCGTCGTCGGCAAATCCCAGTCTACATCCAGCCAGAAGTAGTCGATGGACTGCGTCGGGAGACCGTCCAAGTTCTGGAGCGGGCCGCCAACGCTCCAATTCTTTGTGAAGAACTGCCCGCCCGCCCAGCTGCCGGCACGCATGGTGATCTTGATCGGGGTGGTCCATCCCGAGCCGATGCCCAGGTGCTGGAGCACGAACGAGCTGCCATTCGACTGCACCAATGCCTGCTCGGCACCGAGCGCCACCACGCCGGTCTTCTCGTAGAAGTTCTGCTGAGTCTTGGTGTTGCTTTCGTCCCAGCACCGCTGGTAGTTCGCCAAATCGAGCGCCCGGAGCCCGTAGAACGTGAACCCGTTCAAGGCGCCGATCATCGAGGACGCACCTTCCCACTGGCACGGCGTTGAGTTCCCACCGTACCCGATGGACTCGAAGTTCGTCGACGACTGCGCCGACACCGGTCGCACCGCGAACGCCAGCCCAAGGCCGACCATCGCCGCACGCAGAGTTGTCTGCTTCAGGGGAGTGCGAAAAGTCATGGTGTCCGTCCATTCAGGTGTATCGCAGGCGCCAGAGCGGCGGTCTCCTGTGCGCATCAAGCAGCACAAGGTGTGCCAGACCAGATGATCAGCCTGCCCCCCTCCGTATCGCGAATGTCGGGCGCCAAGGCGGCCCCGACAGCACAAAAGGTAGCGCCAATTGTCGCGCAGAGGCAACACCGGCCAGCATCCTGCGGCAGAAAGCCCACAGTCTGAGCAATCGTGCCGGACTCCGCAGCCGACCGCTACAGGACCATCGACCTCCGACGCGAATCCACCGCTTCGCACAACGCCGACTCCAACACCTCCAATATCCGCGCCGACGCCTGCCCGTCACCGAACGGATTGGGCACCGTCACCATCCGCTCGTACACCACGGGGTCGCACAAAATGGAGAGCGCCTCCTTCACGATCAGGTCGGGATCGGTCCCCACCAGCATGCCGGCGCCCACCTCCACCACCTCGGGGCGCTCCGTCCGCTCCCGCAAGATCAGAATGGGACGCCCCACACTCGGCGCCTCCTCCTGCAACCCGCCGGAGTCCGATAGAATGATCGTGCTCTTGTGCAGCACCTTGAGCATGTCGGGGTAACTGAGCGGCTCCAGCAAATGCACCCGCTCCGTCCTCCCCAACTCCTCCTCGAAGAGCCCACGCACATTGGGATTCGGATGCAGCGGCAGCACCACCTGCAGATCCGACACCGCCGACACCAACCGCCTCACCGCGCGCGCAATCCCGCGCATGGACTCGCCCTGATTCTCGCGGCGGTGCGCCGTCACCAGCGCCCAACGACCCGCGGGAATGGCGTCGAGCCGCGGGTTCTCGAACGGACGTGACACATCCATCTGCTGCACGGCGTCCACGATCGTGTTGCCCGTGACGAAGATGCGGTGCATGGGCACCCCTTCGCGCAACAGGTTGTCACGACTCTCCGGCGTAGGGGAAAAATGCCACTGGGCCGCCACCCCGACCACACGGCGGTGGAACTCCTCGGGGAACGGCTCCTGGAAGTTGAACGAACGGAGCCCCGCTTCCACATGGCCCACCGGTATCGAACGCCAGGTCGCCGCCATCGCGCCCGCGCAGGCACTGCTCGTATCTCCCTGCACCAGCACGACCTGCGGCGTGAGCTGTGCAAACACGTCGTCGAGCGCCGTAATGCACCGCGTGACAAACGCGCTCGGCGACTGATTCTCCGTCATCAGCGAAAGGTCGATATCCGGCGCGATCCCGACATCGTCGAAGGCGCGCGCGAGCAGATCGCGGTGCTGCCCCGTGCTCACGAGCGTCCACGAGAGCGACAACGATTCACGCAGCGCCCGCACCACCGGCGCCATCTTGATGACCTCCGGACGGGTCCCCACCACGACGGCAACGTTGGGCTGGCTGCCAACGGCCGGCATGCTCCCGCGCATCGGAGTCAACCAGCGGGATGCACTCATGAGCGCGTGGTCCTCACGATGGTCTCGATGTCGTCACGGGACACCGCGCCCTGCTTCACGAGAATGGCGCCCAACTGGCCGCCCCGTTCGCGCTGCTCCTTGAGGGCAATCATGAGCTGCTGCGTGGTGAGCTTCTTCTCTTCGATAAGCCGTTCCCCGAGACGCATCTGCGCACCGACCTGCGGCGGCAACGAATGCTCGGTCTTGTCCCAGCTCATGGGGATCCCGGTGCGGCGCGACTTGAAGTACTGATTGGCCGCACGGAACGTGGCCACCATGTTCACGATGTTCGAGAAGGGCGTACGGACGATCGACAGCAACCCCTGCCCAACGCCATACAACTTGCCCGTACCGATCGCGCGCTGCAGGAGACGGTTGCTCATGAAGAACAGGCCGATCCAGAACAGCCACGCAAACCACGGTTCGTCGAGCATTTCGGGGAGCGAGCGGTCGTAGAACACGCGCGTCCACTCGTAGCCCACGAAGTACATGAGCAGCAGGTACCCGGCGAGCACCACGAGATACCCGAGCGGCCCGCGTCGGTCGTGCGCCAGCAGCCAGCTCAGGCCGCGCGGCCACCCCCAGTGCTCCCATCCCTGAAACACAATGCCGGCCATCCAGCGCGTGCGCTGACGCACGGCCGTACGGAAGGTCTGCGGAAACGGCGCCCACGTGGCGATCAGCTCTTCCGATCCCGTGTCGTTTTCGTCGAGCTGCACGTACTGGTGCAGGTACCGCGTCGGACGTCCCTGCACCGCGAGGCCAAGGCCGAGGTCGTAGTCTTCGGTGAGCGAGTTGGTCGCGAACGGCGTGCCGTTGCGCTCTTCCATGAGCTGGTCGATGACGTTGCGACGTACGCACGTCGCCACACCGGCCGACGGCACGAAGCCCCACACCTTCTCGCGCACGAACATGTTCTTGGTGTACATCTCGGCGAATTCGTCGATGTACGTCCCCGCGACGAAGTCATACCAGAACGGCGGCGTGGACAGCACCGGCAACTGCACGAAATCCACGTCGTCGTTGCGGAAGAACCAGTTGAGCAACCGCAGCTCCTGCGGATGCACCAGGTCTTCGACGTCGTGAAAGACGATGAGATCGTAGCGAAGCCCCGCCCGCTGCTCGTGCTCCACGATCGCCGCCAGCACCGTGTTGACGCAGTCCGCCTTCGACGTCGGGCCGTCGTTGGTGGTCGTCACCTTTCGCACGTTCGGATAGATCGCCCGCACCTTGTCGACTTCGCGCCGCGTGTCCGGATCGTTCTGGTACGTACCGATCCAGTAGTCGAAGCGCTGATAATCGAGGCGCGGCAAGTTGTACAACAGCATGCGCGCGATGACGTCGTCTTCTTTCCACGCGGGCGTGACGATGGCAATGCGCCATTCACTGACTTCGCGCAGCTCCTTCGCCGTGATCGTGGGGCGCTTCCACCAACCGAAGATCTTGCCGAGCCAGAAGGTCGTATCGAACAGCAGGTCGTCGATCGCGAAGAGCAGATAGAGTACCGAGATCACGATGACCGCCATTTCCAAACCGGTCATCGGGTGCCCTCCTCATGCAGCGGCCTGAGCGCCCGCCAGCCCCACACCACCGTGAACCGCCAATCCTGATAGCGACGGCTCACGCCGGGCGCGGGGGTCTCGAGGAAGCGACCGGAGATGCCTTCGGTGAGCAGCACCAGATGCGGTCCCACGCGCAGCGCCACACCACCACCCGATTCCGCAGCCCGATTGAAAAAGTCACCGCGGCGATCGTAGCCGAACCAGCCGCGGCCGAAAACGTCGAGCGCGAGCTTGCCGGCCGTCCCGAATCGCACCCCTTCGCGCAGCTGCGCGTAGCCAATCACGTTCCTGTCGAAACGCTCGTAATAGCTCACGTCGGCGGCCACATCGGTCAGCAGCTTCCAGGGGGCGTTGCGCACCACACGGCGCTCGTCCTGCGCAATCACGTACGCCCCCGCGCGAAGATCGCGGCGCCACGTCGAGCTGTCGCCCGTGAGGAGCGAATACGCGCCACCGGCCTCCGCATACAGCCACACCGGTCCGTGCCACGGACGTACGCGGGCGCCGGCAGCCAGAATGGCGGCGTTGTCGGACAACACGCGCGACTGCCCACCGCCACCCGTGGACTTGCTGTCGCGCGTCACGCGCAGCGAGGTATATGCTGCGGGTGCCCACGCCGATCCGCCTTCGATCCCGTGACGCACATAGCCAAAGCCGATGGCATTGTCGAAACGCGTCTGAAAAAACGGCGCGAGGTAGCCTTCAGCGAACAGCACGGTGCCCACATCGCCCTTCCCGCGCAGCGCGCGCCGAGCGGGGTTCGCCACGGCGGTATCGCTACTCGTGGCGGCCACGCGAAACGCCGCGAGCGCCTCGGCGGTGCGCGCGGCGCTGTCGTAGAGGTACGCCAGAGAAAGCCGGTCGCGATCGATGTAGCCGCTCGGCATGGTGCCAATGCTCTCGAACGCGGCGATCGCCTCACCGGTGCGGCGCAGCTCGATGAGCACGAAGGCGAGTTGCCGACGGACGTCGGCATTCTGTGGGGCGAGCGCCGCGCCCTGGGCGAACCAACGGGCCGCCGCCGACTTATTGCCGCCCGACAGTTCGAGATAGCCCAGTTCGATATGGGGGGTGGACTGGGTGCTGTCGGCCGCAATGGCGCGCACGAAATAGGCGCGGGCGGCGGCGGTATCGCCGCGCTGACGCGCCGCATAGGCGACATTCATGGCGGTGGCGTATTGGCCGGCGGGGGCTGGCTGGGCCGGCGCTTGCTGGGCGGCCCCTTCCGCTGCGCATGACAAGGCGGCCAGCACACCGAGCACCCATGAACTCAGCACGCCGGCGACGCGAGGCCGCGTCAGGAATCCACAATGAGGGAGCAGCACGGTGACCAAAGAGGGGAACGCAGGCCGACAACGGGACGACGACGGGACGACGACGGGACGACGGTGCCCATGTGCACCGACGAGGTCCACTAACCCATAGCGAAGGATAGCATACTCGCCGTTTGGCTGGCGCGACAGACGCCGAGACGGTGAACGGCGTCCCCATTGCGTGCAGGCTCACTTCTCCGAAGCCTCGAGAACGACGATTTCACCACGGCTATGTCTGTCCGCGGTGTCGCAGCGCGCAGGGCCAGCGCCGGGGCCGCGAGCGCACGGGCACGCAGCGGAATCGCGGCTTCGGGTGCCGGCGGACGTTCAACGATCTGTCGCGGACGGCGATGGCCGGCACACGTTCGGCCGGGTGCGGGAAGCCAACGCAGATACGGAACAGAGCCAACGGGTAACGCTGTACGCGGCGGTCGCCCCCCGGCACGAACGCACAAACGCGCCCCCTGTGGGATGTCGCCTTGCACTCGCCTTGTCGTGGCGTCGTCTTGTGGAGAGTGCGTGTGGCCTACAGCGCTCGAACCGAATGCACCTTGATGGCGGCGTCCTCGGCGTAGATCCCAATCCTTCCCTTCGTGTAGGGCTTCTCGGCATCACGCGTCCGGACGATTTCCAGGCCGTCGACAAAGACGGCGAGCATGTCATTGTCCTGCACGATGGTGACGTCGTAGACCTTGCCAATTGGGAAGGTCTCGAGGTGTCCTGACGCAAGGAACCGCTGTCCGCCCGGATAGCTGGGGTCGCGCTTGCCGAGTTCCCAGCCGTTGGGCTTGGGGATGAAGTAGTAGAAGCGGCTGTCGTCCTTGTACTGCCAAATGACCCACGCGACTTCCCACGGGTTGGGATCCCCGTCCCGGAGCTGGGCCGTGGTCTCGACGCGGGTGTGGAAGAGGAGCTGGTTGCCGTATGCGGGACCCAAGACGAGCGGCGCATGGGTCTGCCATCCCTTTTCGGCGGACCTGGGGCCCATGGCCAGTGTCCCCTGTGCGCTCCGCCCATGGACCGTCACGCAGCCATAGCCGTCGAAGCGGACCGTCCAATCGCCAAAGGCCTCGCCCTCCGTGAGGCAATCCGCGCGAAGACGCGGGAACGCCACCCGGGGGAGCCGGTTGGCGGCGCGCAGTATCTGGACGCGCGTCGCGTCATCAAGGCGGGTGGGAGCGGCGAGGATGGCGTTGGCGCTACCAACCGTACCCGCAGCCAAGCCGACGCTCGTGCTGGAGACAGCGGGGCGGCACGACGCCAGCAGGAGAAGAATGCCGGCGACGGCCGCGCGCCCACTCGTTGGTGTGGACCGCTGTACCGTCTGCTGCCATGCTGCACGCATGTCGGTCGCCCTCGGTGATCGTTCGGGAGCTCAGCCGGCAGACCCCTCCCACGAGGAGTGAAGCCCTGGAGCTTTGCGTCACTGGCTTTCGCCAGCTTTGCCGTTTCGCGACCCCGGATCGGAGTGCGTAACCTACCTCACACGGACGCGACGAGAAGGGCCACGCAACAACGACGGCCAGCGCCATGACGCTTCTTCCACCGTCGTAACGCGTGTCGATGGAGACACGGGATTTCCCGCTCGACGTGGACGAACGACGAGCGCCCCGGATGCAGAGCATCCGGGGCGCTTTGACAACAGGACGAGCCTGTGGTCTTACCAGCGGTAGTGGGCAAACGCCTTGTTGGCCTCGGCCATACGGTGGGTGTCTTCCTTCTTCTTGATCGCGTTGCCTTCACCACGCGAGGCGGCGAGGACTTCGGCGGCCAGCTTCTCGGGCATCGACTTTTCGTTGCGATCGCGCGAGTAGTTGATGAGCCAGCGCATGGCCAAGGCGGTGCGGCGATCCTGACGGACCTCGACCGGGACCTGGTACGTGGCACCGCCAACGCGACGGCTCTTCACTTCGACCACCGGCTTGAGGTTGTTGAGGGCCTGCTTGAACACCCCCACACCCGGCTGGCTGGTCTTCGCTTCAACGATGTCCATGGCGCCATAGAAGATGCCTTCGGCGGTGGACTTCTTACCCTGAATCATCAGGTTGTTGATGAACTTCGAGACGGTTTGGCTGTCGTAGCGTGCATCAGGCAGCACGGTACGCTTTACGGCACTCTTGCGACGGCTCACTTTTTCTTACCTCCGGCCGCGGCAGCCGCCGCACCCTTCTTGGGACGCTTGGTGCCGTACTTGGAGCGGCTCTGGTTACGGCCGTTCACGCCGGAGGCGTCGAGCGTACCGCGCACAATGTGGTACCGCACACCCGGGAGGTCCTTCACACGGCCGCCGCGCACGAGCACGATGGAGTGCTCCTGGAGGTTGTGGCCTTCGCCGGGAATGTAAGCCGTGACTTCGAGCTGGTTCGTAAGGCGAACACGCGCAACCTTGCGCAGCGCCGAGTTGGGCTTCTTGGGCGTCGTGGTGTAGACGCGGGTGCACACGCCACGCTTGAACGGATTGCTCTTGAGCGCGGGCGCCTTGGACTTCTCCACCACGTCCTTTCGGGCGCGGCGGACCAGCTGGTTGATCGTAGGCATCAGATGTTGGTGGCCCGAGGGCTGGTAGGCCGACGGGGAGTTCGTACTCCGACTTCTACGTGGATCGCCCCGGGGACCGGAACGGCACGGAACAGAACCCTGAGCTTAACAAGCCGGGGCGGCCTGGTCAACGGGGGGACGGGGATGGCGTGCGCTCCTGAGGTGAGAGGGAGAGGTGAGACCTGGGATGCGTGAGCTTGGAATGGATATCGAATGTCGGAGGCCCGATGACGACGACGAAGAGAGGTGCGGGGCGTTGGGGCGAGGGTGTCGTAACATCGGCCTCCCTTTCGGCGTAACATCAGTGTTCCCCGGTGTCCCCCGTGGGCTGTCCGTTTTCGTGAGTGGTGTGTCGTGAACGATTTCCAGCAACGACTGCAGGCTGCGCTGGCCGCCGAGTTCCGTATTGAGCGGGAACTCGGTGGCGGGGGCATGTCGCGCGTCTTTGTGGCCACCGAGCTCGCCCTCGGCCGACGGGTGGTGGTCAAAGTGCTCCCCCCGGATCTGGCGGCCGGCGTCAACGTCGAGCGGTTTCGGCGGGAGATCCAGCTGGTGGCGCAGTTGCAGCATCCCCATATCGTGCCCGTGCTGGCCGCAGGAGACGATGCGGGACTGCTTTGGTACTCGATGCCGTATATCGACGGCGACTCACTGCGCGGCACCCTCACGCGGCAGCAGCGGCTCTCGGCGCGCGACGTCGTGCGCATCCTCCATGATGTGGTCGACGCCTTGGCCTATGCGCACGCCAGTGGCGTGGTCCACCGCGACATCAAGCCGGATAACATCCTCACCTCGGGGCTGCACGCCCTCGTCACCGACTTTGGCGTGGCCAAGGCGTTGCGTGCCGCCATTCCGCAGCATGGCGGCACCACGACCGGCATGGCGATTGGGACACCCGCCTACATGGCCCCCGAGCAACTGGCGGCCGATCCGGCGGCCGACCACCGCGTGGATCTCTATGCTGTCGGGCTGCTGGCGTATGAGCTGTTGACCGGCAAGGCGCCCTTCAGCGGTTCATCACCCCAAGCGACGCTCGCCGCGCAGCTCACGCAAGTGCCGGAGCCCCCGCACCGCGCCTTGCAGGAGGTCCCGGAACCGCTCTCGCGGCTCATCATGCACTGCCTCGAGAAGGACGCCAACAAGCGTCCGGCCACCGCCGAGGCGTTGCTCGCCGAACTTGAGGCACTCCCGCCCATGACCCGCGGCGTCATGATCGCGCCGCAGCGTTCGGGGCCGCGGCCGGCGCTGCTCGGCGTCGGTCTCGTCGCCGTCGCGGCCTTGGTCTGGGCGGTCGTGCCCAGGCGTACGCCGCCTTCGACGCTTGGCGGACTCGACGCGCGCGACGCCGGGCCCGGTTTCGGAACCCTCACCGTGTCGGTGGCCGACACCACAGCGGCAGGCAAGCGCCTAGCCATGCGAGGGGCCGATACGGGCGCCGATGCGGGCGCTGACACGGGGGCGGTCTTCCGCGACGTGACCGATGGCACCCGCAGCACTGCCGTGCCGCTGGTGATCACGCGGGCCGAATCGCTGGCGATTGCCGATGCCGTGCGAAAGCGCCAATCGGCAAACCCACGGACGCTGGCCGCCACGCCGTCCGGCCTGCCAACGGCGGGGGCCATTCGTGGCGCCGACAGCAGCGCGCTCCGGGTAGCCGTGCGCATGAGCAATGGCGGCACGTCCGAGATCGATCGCGAGCTGCTGATGTCGGAGCTGGGGCGGATTTTTGCGGACTCCATGAGCCGCGCCATTCAGCACATGGACTCCGCCTTGGCGCGCCTGCCTCGCGTCATGCGCGTGGAACCGCCACGACCGGACGCACCGTCCGGCGCCGTGCGCAGCTACACGTTCGTCGCGCCACTGGTCGCGCCCCCGAGCGATGGTCGCCTGCGGGTGGTCGTGACCACGTGGAGCAACAGCACCGGCCGCCGTGAACTCTCCGGCACTGCCCGCGACGCCGCCACACTCATGCGCGACGCCATTCCCGCCGACCGCTATGACGTGATGCCCCCCGACCTCACCGAACGTGCGGTGCGCATGACCCCCGACCACATGGCCGCCGGATGGGCGCTGCGTGCCGACTTTCTGGTGAACGGGTGGATCACGACCCGCGGAGACTCACTGGTCGTGGCGACCAAACTCACCGACGTCAAGAGCGGGCGCTTCATGCGTGTCATGGAGACCGTGGTCGCCGCGGGCGAGAACCCCGCCCGCGCGATGGAACCGGCTCGCGCGCAAGTCGCGCGGTGGCTCGACACCGCAGCGACAGCGGCGCTGCGACGGGCGAGATGACGACGACTACGAGCGGTGCGGGTGGGGGCGTCTGGACGGGCGATTGGCGATGGGCGATGGGCTAGCGTTGTCCTGGTGTGGGGCTGGTTGACGGGCGCGACATCACGTACTTGCGGAATCCGTAGATCAGCCGTCGGACTGCGATGACTTCGTCGACGATGTAGTCCTTGGTGGACGGAATGACCTCGAGGGCGGAGGCCAGACGCAATTGCAGTTCGACGTCGTTGCACGACGCAATGGCGGTCGTACACAAGGTCGCCGCGTTGGCCGGTGAGTCATGGCCGGTGCCCTCGGTGAGATTCAAGGCGATCGAGTCGACGGCGCGGAGCAGCTGCGCGCGCATACCGGGCGATACGCGAGCCATCGCCGCCGTGTATTCGTCGGCGAGCCGGTGCACCGTAAGCGCCAGCGCAAACGCGCGGCGGACCACTTCGAGTTTTTGTGGATTGTGTGCCATGCGCGACGATAGCCATTGAGGCTGCGCCCTGTGTCATCGAAACAACGGCCAAGGTGCCATTACCACGCCATCCCACATCTCCCATCTCGGACCTCCTGCGCCGTACAGGTGGATCGGCACGTGGTGTGCGCCGACCTCGTCGGATCGGTGGAGCACGCCGGTGAATGAAATTCGTCTGGCCCGACTCGCCCGCGTCTTCGAGGCCGACTACCGCTACGCCAACAGTGCCGCTCCTGGAGAAAGCGGGAGCGAGACCGCGCCCGGCGCCCGCGTCTCGGATACGATTCAGTGGGGCCTCTTCAGTGCCGACACCCTTGGCAATCTGCTGGCCAGGTCAACGGAAACCCGCTCGCTCCTGCGGTCGTCCGTGCGCGAATGGTTCGGACAATGGACAGCGCGTGTCTTCAGCAGTTCGGCACTGCATCGTGTGGAAGCATTGGAACGCGGACGTCCTGCGGGCGCGCGCGGTGCCATGCTGTTCACCTCCGACTCCTCGGTCACCATTCCGTTGCGAGGATTCGGTGTGAGTGACCTGCTCATCGCCGATGAAGCGCGCTTGCAGACGCCGATCGCACGACGACGGACCAATTTCCGCTTCGCACCGAATGCCGGCGTGGCCCGACCCATGCCACTGTGTGCCGTACTCTGGGTGATCTACGCGCTCACGACAGGTCCCGATGTTCGAATGCGCTGGAAGATCGACATTCGACGCGAAGTCGGAACCCAACGCAGCGACACGGATCTCCGCCGAACGCTGACCAGCACGCACACCGCCAATGCGAAGGTCGTGGCCGACGAGCCAGACGCCTCATCTCTCTCGTCCACCCGCGAAGGCCCAATGGCGCACGTTGTGGTGGAAACCATCGCCATCCCGCTCCCGGCCGACGCGTGTTGGGGGCTGCACGTGGTGGCGATTACCGTGACCAATCTGGTGAGCGGCAAACGCGACACGCGCAGCACCGGCGGGCGCCTGCTCCAACCAGAAGCTCGGCTACGATAGCGCCGCCGATCACGGTCCTGATACGGCGAACGCACGGTGCGCCGTTCCCTCTCCAGAGGCGCCCGCACGCAGCACATTTCACATCTCCGATCTCACATCCACGTCTCCAACTCTAACCCCAAACCAACGAGAACGCGGGCGGTGCCATTGGCACCGCCCGCGTTCTCACACCGCAACCGCAATGTTACTCGTCCGGCATCGTGAAGGCCGAGGGCTCGAACGCCGGCAGCAATGCATCGAAGTTCGGCTCGAGCGGTTCCGGCAACGGCTCCGGCACCGGGAGCGCATCCGACTCCACATCCACTTCCTGGTAGCGGTACATCCCCGTACCGGCCGGGATGAGGTGACCGATGATGATGTTCTCCTTGAGCCCCAGAAGATCGTCGCGCGAGCCACGGATGGCCGCGTCGGTGAGGACGCGCGTGGTTTCCTGGAAGGAAGCCGCCGACACGAACGACTGCGTGGTGAGCGAGGCCTTGGTGATACCCAGAAGCAGCGGTTCGGCCGTCGCCGGCACGATCTTGCGCTTCTTGGCGTCCTCGTTCGTCTCGCGGAAGACCGCGCGATCGACATGCTCGCCTTCGAGCATCTCGGTGTCGCCCGATTCCACGATACGCACCTTCTGCAGCATCTGCTTTACGATCACGCCAATGTGCTTGTCGTTGATCTTCACGCCCTGCAGGCGGTAAACCTCCTGCACTTCGTTGAGCAGATACTCCTGGACCGCGCGGGGGCCCTTGATGCGCAGAATGTCGTGCGGATTGACGGGGCCTTCGCTGATACGATCGCCGGCGCGGACGCGGTCACCCTCGTGCACGCGCAAGTGCTTGCCCGACGGCACTTCGTACACCTGCTCCGCCTGCGACTCGTCCACCTGCCACACGCCTCGGTCGACCATCGCGGGACGGACGAACACCTCGCGCTTGCCGCGCTTGATTTCGCCGAACCGCACGAAGCCGTCGACTTCGGAAATCGTGGCCGGATCCTTCGGACGACGCGCTTCGAAGAGCTCGGCCACACGCGGCAGACCACCGGTGATGTCGCGCGTCTTGTAGGCTTCGCGGCTGATCTTGGCCATGATCGTACCGGCCTTGATCTCGTGTCCGTCTTCGATCGTGATCACGGCACCCACCGGCAGGATGAAGTCGCGCACGCGCTTCTCCTTGCCGCCGTTGTTCTGCCAGATCTCGATGTGCGGGTGCAGCTTCTTTTCGCGGTCTTCGATGACCACGCGCTGACGCAGACCCGTGAGTTCGTCCAGCTCTTCCGACAGCGATTCGTCCTCGACGAGATCCACGAACCGGATCGTACCTTCGACGTCGGCGATGATCGGGTTGGAATACGGGTCCCACGTGAACACGGTATCGTCCTTCTTGACCGACTGACCGTCTTCGACCATGAGGTACGCGCCGAGCGGCACCTGCAGACGCGCTTCGATGAGCGCGTTCTTGTCGGCCGACGCCTTGATGATGAGCTCGCCTTCGTACGACGTGACGACCTTCTGGCCGTCCGGGTTGATGACCGTCACGAGACGATCACCGAACTCGATCACACCGGCCTTCTTGGTCTTGCGCGCCGTCTGCTCGGCGATACGCGCCGCCGTACCACCGACGTGGAACGTACGGAGCGTCAGCTGCGTCCCCGGCTCGCCGATGGACTGCGCCGCGATGATCCCCACCGCTTCGCCCAGATCCACCATCTGCATGGTGGCCAGGTTGCGGCCGTAGCACATGCGGCAGAGACCGCGCTTGGCTTCGCAGGTGAGCACCGAGCGGATCTTCACCATCTCGATGCCCGCGTCTTCGATTGCCTGCGCCATCTCTTCCGAAATGAGGGCACCGGCTTCCACCAACAGGCGCGGACGACCTGCTTCGTCGCGCTCCATGGGGTCGTACACGTCCTCGGCGGCCACGTTGCCGACGAGGCGCTCGGCCAACGGTTCGATCACGTCTTCGCCTTCCTTCAGCGCGGCCGTGTCGATGCCGAGGATCGTGCCGCAATCCTCTTCGGCGATCGTCATGTCCTGCGCGACGTCGACCAGACGACGCGTGAGGTACCCGGCGTCGGCCGTCTTGAGCGCCGTGTCCGCCAGTCCCTTGCGGGCACCGTGCGTGGACGAGAAGTACTCGAGCACCGACAAGCCTTCACGGAAGTTCGACTTGATCGGATTTTCGATGATTTCGCCGATCCCACCCGTGAGCTTCTTCTGCGGCTTCGCCATGAGGCCGCGCATACCCGCCAGCTGACGGATCTGGTCGCGGCTACCACGAGAACCGGAGTCGAACATCATGAACACCGGGTTGAACCCGCCCTGCGATTCGCGCATGGTCTTGACCATGGCGTCGGCAATGTCGGTGTTCGCGTGCGTCCAAGTGTCGATGACTTTGTTGTAGCGTTCGCCGTTCGTGATGTTGCCCGTCGCGTACGCGCGCTGGAAACGCTCCACGCGCTCCGACGCTTCCGTGAGCAGCACCTGCTTCTCCTTCGGAATGTGCAGGTCTTCGATACCGATCGAGACACCGCCCTTCGTCGCGTTGCGGAAGCCGAACTCCTTGAGGCGATCGAGCATGGCCACCGTCTCCGCGAGTCCCGCCGTGCGGTAGCTCTGGAAGACGAGTTCGCCAAGCGCCTTCTTCTTCATGTCCTTGTTGAGGAACGGCAGCACCTTCGGTACGATCCCGCTGAACATCACGCGGCCGGCCGTGGTGGCGATCCATTCCTTCCCGCTTTCCGTCTCGAGCATCCACCGGATCGGCGTCTGCAACGTGGCGCGGCCCGTCGCGATGGCGATCTCGACTTCGGAGAAGCTGACGTAGGCCGGCAACGTCTTCACGAAGGCCGGATCGGAGGCCTTCTTGTCGAAGTCGGCGTACGGCGCCTTGGTGGCGACGTAGCAGCCAAGCACGATGTCCTGCGACGGCTCCGCCACCGGACGACCGTCCGACGGCTTGAGAATGTTGTTCGACGACAGCATGAGCACGCGCGCTTCGATCTGCGCTTCGAACGACAGCGGCACGTGCACGGCCATCTGGTCACCGTCGAAGTCGGCGTTGAACGCCGTCGTCACGAGCGGGTGAATACGAATGGCCTTGCCTTCGACGAGGACCGGCTCGAACGCCTGAATGCCCAAACGGTGGAGCGTCGGTGCGCGGTTGAGCAGCACCGGGTGATCCTTGATGATGCCTTCCAGCACTTCGTAGACCATCGCGTTCTCGCGCTCCACGATCTTCTTGGCGCGCTTCACCGTCTCGGCTTCCCCGCTCTCCACCAGCTTGTGGATGATGAACGGCTTGAAGAGTTCGAGCGCCATGGCCTTGGGCAAGCCGCACTGGTGCAGCTTGAGCTCCGGGCCTACCACGATGACCGAACGGCCCGAGTAGTCCACGCGCTTGCCGAGCAGGTTCTGACGGAACCGGCCCTGCTTGCCCTTGAGCATGTCGGACAGCGACTTGAGCGGACGCTTGCCGCGGCCCCGAATGGCCTTCGAGCGGCGGCCGTTGTCGAACAACGCGTCGACGGCCTCCTGCAGCATGCGCTTCTCGTTGCGCAGAATCACTTCCGGCGCACGGTGCGAGATGAGCTTCTGCAGGCGGTTGTTGCGGTTGATGACGCGGCGATACAGGTCGTTCAGGTCGGACGTCGCGAAGCGGCCGCCATCGAGCGGCACCAGCGGACGCAGATCCGGTGGAATGACCGGAATGACGTCGAGGATCATCCACTCCGGACGATTGCGGATTTCACCGCCCTCACCCGACAGACGGAACGCATCGACGATCTTGAGCCGCTTGAGCATCTGCTTCTTGCGATGCTGCGACGTCTCACCGACCACGGACCCGCGCAGCTCATCGGCCGTCTTGTCGACGTCGAGACGCTTGAGCAGTTCGCGCACGGCGGGCGCACCGATGTCACACTGGAACGCGGTATCGCCTTCGGCCTTCGCCTTCTGACGCAGCGTCAGGTACTCGTCTTCGTCGAGCAGCTGCCGCTCACGCACTTCCTGCGAGCCCGGGTCGATGACGATGTAGTTGCTGTAATAGATGACCTTCTCGAGATCACGCAGCGTGACGTCGAGCAGGTTGCCCATGGGCGACGGCAGGGTCTTGAAGAACCAGATGTGCGCGACCGGCACGGCCAATTCGATATGACCCATGCGCTCACGACGCACCTTGCTCAACGTGACTTCCACCCCGCAGCGATCGCAGATGACGCCACGATAGCGGATGCGCTTGTATTTGCCGCAATGGCATTCCCAGTCCTTCACGGGACCGAAAATGCGCTCGCAGAACAGACCGTCCTTCTCGGGCTTGAAGGAGCGGTAGTTGATGGTTTCGGGCTTGGTGACTTCGCCCCATGACCACCAGGTGCGCAGTCCGGCCATTTCCAGCCGCTCGCGCTCCTTGGGGTCCTTCGGGCCACGGATCTCCTCGGGCGAGGCGATGCGGACCGACATGTAGTCGAACGCCGACGCGCGAGCTTCGCGCGAGCTCCGGAAATCGATCATGCGTTATTCCTCCCCGCCGTTACCACCGTTGTTCCCGCCGGCGTCGATCAGTTCGACACCGGTGCCATCGCTGGCGCCGAGCGTAACTTTGATCCCGAGCGCCTGCAGTTCCTTCACGAGCACGTTGAACGACTCCGGAATGCCCGGTTCGGGCAGATTCTGCCCCTTGACGATCGCTTCGTACACACGGCTGCGGCCGTTCACGTCGTCGGACTTGACCGTCAGGATTTCCTGGAGCGTGTGCGCCGCGCCGTACGCCTCCAGCGCCCACACTTCCATTTCGCCGAAGCGCTGACCACCGAATTGCGCCTTGCCCGCCAGCGGCTGCTGCGTCACGAGGGAGTAGGGGCCAATCGAGCGCGCGTGGATCTTGTCGTCGACCAAGTGCGAGAGCTTGAGCATGTAGATCTCACCCACCGTCACCGGTGAGGTGAACGATTCGCCCGTCCGTCCGTCGCGCAGAAGCGCCTTGCCCGTGGGCGTGAGCCCCGCGAGTCGGATGAGCTCCTGCGCCGCCGGATCGACATCCCCGTGGCCGGCAAGCAGCGCCGCCAGCGCCGGCTGACCAATCCGCTTGAGCGTATCCACCGGCGAAAGGGCCGCGTCGACCTCGAGCGCCGTGACGGCTTCTTCGGCAAACGCCGGCACGTCTTCGGCCGAACGATGTACCGCGATCGCCGCCTGCACCGCCGCGATCTCGCGTTCGGCCAGCGTGCGCGCGGCCCCGATCACGAAGGCCTTCACCTTGGCGAACAACGCCTTGGTCTCCGGGCTCATGCCCTTCGCGTTCAGATCGTTCAACGTGGAATCGGCCAGCAGTTCCACCTTGTCCGGCAGGCGACGGTCGGGCTTGATGTCCGAGAGCAGCGCGCGCACCTCGACAGGCGTGCCATCGTGTGTGGCGTCACCGAGCACCAGCGTTTCGCGCGCCCAGCGCAGACCGGCGAGCTTGAGCAGCAAGCCGATTTCGCGCTCGTTCGCCCCTTCGAATACCGGCGTCTTCGCGTAGAAGTTGAGCATCCTCGCGGCCCACCCGAGGTGGGTTTCGAGAATCTGCCCCACGTTCATGCGCGACGGCACGCCGAGCGGGTTGAGCACGATGTCCACCGGACGGCCGTTCGGAAGAAACGGCATGTCTTCTTCGGGGACGATACGCGCCACGATACCCTTGTTGCCGTGACGGCCGGCCATCTTGTCACCGACCGAAATCTTGCGCATCTCCGCCAGATACACCTTCACGAGCTGGATCACGCCCGGCGGCAATTCGTCGGGCTGCAGAATGCGGTCGATGCGCTCTTCCGCACGCTCTTCGATCCGGCTCTTCTCGTCGTTGGCGGCATCGATGATTTCCCGCACGCGCTCGTTGGCCACCTTCTTCTCCACGCGGAACGTCTTGAGGTCGAGCGTCGCAAACCGCAGCCCCTCGAGCAGCTCCTTCGTGAGCGTCGTCCCGGCGGCGATCGATTCCTCGACCGTGCCGGCCTTGAGGGCGAGCGACACGATCTCGCCCTCGAGCAAGGTCGCCAGTTCGGCGTCGCGCACCTCGTTGACGCGGATCTTCTCTTCGCCTTCGAGACGGCGCACTTCACCGATACGCTCGCCGCGATCCTTTTCCACCACCTGATCCTCGACGCGCGAGAAGATCTTCACGTCGATGACCGTGCCTTCCATGCCGGGCGGCACCTTGAGCGACGAGTCCTTCACGTCCTTCGCCTTCTCGCCGAAAATGGCCGTGAGGAGCTTCTCTTCCGGCGAGAGCTCGGTCTCACCCTTCGGCGTGATCTTGCCGACGAGGATGTCCCCCGGCTTCACCTGCGCACCGATGCGCACGATGCCACGCTCGTCGAGGTCCACCAGCGACTCTTCGGCGACGTTCGGAATTTCGCGCGTGATCTCTTCCTGCCCACGCTTCGTGTCGCGGACGTGCAGCTCGAGTTCCTGGATGTGGATCGACGAGAACACGTCGAACTTCACCAGGCGCTCGGAGAGCACGATGGCATCTTCGAAGTTGTGGCCGTACCAGGGCATGAAGGCCACAGTGACGTTGGCGCCGAGCGCGAGCTGCCCCATCTCGGTTGCCGCGCCGTCGGCGAGCACTTCGCCCTTGGCCACCTGCTGACCCATCTTGACCAGCGGACGCTGGTTGATGGCCGTGTCCTGGTTGGTCCGCCAGTACTTCTTGAGCTTGTACCGGTCCAGCTGGCCGAGCCGCGCCAACGGGCGATCGGTATCGACGGCCCCCGGGATGAGCCCGGCGTCGACGATGATTTCATCGGCCGTCACGCTCGTGACGATACCGGCACGGCGCGCGATGATGACGGCACCCGAGTCGACGGCGACCGTCGCTTCGAGCCCCGTACCCACCAGCGGCGTCCGCGGCTGCAGCAGCGGGACGGCCTGACGCTGCATGTTCGAGCCCATGAGGGCGCGGTTGGCGTCGTCGTGCTCGAGGAACGGAATGAGGGCGGCGGCGATGGACACCAGCTGCTCCGGTGCCACATCCATGAAGTCGATGTTCTCGGGCGGCTCGAGCGGCAAGTCGCCGCGCTTGCGCGACAGCACCAGGCCGTCGACGAACGTGCCGTCCGGGTTGAGCTTCGCGTTGGCCTGCGCGATGATCGCGTCTTCTTCGCGGTTCGCGTCGAGCCACACGATTTCGCCCGTCACCCGGCCGTCCTTCACGATGCGGTACGGGGTCTCGATGAAGCCGAGATCGTTCACGCGGGCGAAGCAGGCGAGCGACGTGATCAGGCCGATGTTCGGACCTTCCGGCGTCTCGATGGGGCACATGCGGCCGTACTGCGAATAGTGCACGTCACGGACTTCGAAGCCGGCACGCTCACGCGTGAGGCCGCCCGGTCCGAGCGCCGAGAGACGACGCTTGTGCGTCAGCTCGGCGAGCGGATTGGTCTGATCCATGAACTGCGACAGCTGCGACGATCCGAAGAAAGCCTGAATGACCGCCGACACCGTGCGGGCGTTGACGAGGTCATCGAGCGAGATCTTTTCCGGATCGGTGTTGATGGACATGCGCTCCTTGACCAGTCGCGCCATACGCGACAGACCGACGGAGAACTGGTTCGCGATCAGCTCCCCCACCGAGCGGATCCGTCGATTGCCCAGCTGATCGATGTCGTCCACATCGCCGCGGCCTTCGTGCAACTCCACGAGCTGGCGCATGATCTCCACGAAGTCTTCCTTCGTGAGGACCGTGGTGCTCATGGCGGTGTTGAGGCGCAGTCGCTGGTTGATCTTGTAGCGACCCACGCGACCGAGGTCGTAGCGCTTGGGCGAGAAGAAGAGACGCTCGAGCGCTTGCTTCGCCGTCTCGCGGTTGGGCGCGTCACCCGGACGGAGGAGCGCATAGATCTGCTTGAGCGCTTCCTCCTCGTGCTTCGTGGGATCCTTCGCGAGCGTGTTCTTGATGAGCGTCGACTCGGCGCGGCCGGAGGCGACGAACACGAACACCTTCACGAGGTCGGCCTTGCGAATGCGCTTGATGACGGCATCGGTGAGGGTCGTGTCCTTTTCGGCCACGACTTCGCCGGTGTCGGCATCGATGACGTCACGCGCAAGCGTGCGACGGACGTCGCGCTCGCCGCGGTCGATCGCGTCCTGTTCGTCGCGCAGGTCGATCTGCGTATACGAGGCAAAGACCTTGATGGTCTTGATCCCCTGGCGCACGAGGCGGTTGAGCACCTCTTCGGTGAGCTCATCGCCTTCGCGCACGAGCAGTTCCGACTCGGAGCGCTCGCGCTCGGCCTTGGCCTTCTTGGTTTTGGCCTTGGGCGCATCCTCGGGCGTGATTTCGCCTTCGAGCGTGATGTCTTCGGCAATGATGGCGCCGAGGATTTCCCGGATGTCGTTGCGCGTTTCGCGCTTCTTGAGCAGGTCGAGATCGCGTTCGGCGAAGAACAGGCGGAGAATGTCGCGATTCTCGCCGTAGCCGAAGGCGCGCAGGAGGGCCGTGGCGGGGAACTTCTTCTTCTTGTCGATGTGGACGTAGATCACATCGTGGATATCCACGGTGAACTCGACCCACGAGCCACGGAACGGAATGATCCGCGACGAGAGCAGGCGTTGGCCGTTGGGGTGCGTGCTCTCTTCGAACACCACGCCAGGCGAACGGTGGAGCTGCGACACGATGACGCGCTCGGCACCGTTGATGACGAAGGTGCCGAGCTCGGTGAGGAGCGGCAGTTCGCCGAGATAGACTTCTTTTTCGATGATGTTGCGGGGACGCTTGCCGTCGCCGGTATCCTCGAAGATGACCAGTTGGAGGGTGGCCTTGAGCGGCGCGGAGTAGGTCATGTCGCGCTCGATACATTCCGCGACCGAGTACTTCGGTTCACCGAGGCTGTACCGCACGAACTCCAACGAGAAATTCTCGTGGACGTCCGTGATGGGGAACAGGTCTTTGAAGACGCGCTCGAGGCCGACGTCCTCGCGCTCCTGCGATACGGCATCCAGTTGCAGCAGCGACTCGAAGGCGCGCGTCTGGATGTCCAGCAGGTGGGGCATATCCATGCCCGTCTCGAGCTTCGCGAACGAGATCTGGTTCATCATATCCTTAAGGGGCTCACCCTCTGGCGGGGCGCGCGATCCCGGGGTGACCGGGGGCGCAAAGCGCTCCGTCCCCGACGGCGTCGGTCACGAAATCATGACCGACGCCCCCGGGGCGGAGCGTTACAGCGACGGAACTACGGGGTGCCGACGTAATACGGTGGCTGGAGAGCCGACGCCTTACTTGATCTCGACGCCAGCGCCTTCGGCCTCGAGCTTCGCCTTGATCTGCGCGGCCTCGTCCTTCGACACGTTTTCCTTCAGGTTCTTCGGCGCGCCGTCGACGAGGTCCTTGGCTTCCTTGAGGCCCAGGCCGGTGAGCTCGCGCACCACCTTGATGACCTGAATCTTCTTGGCGCCCGCTTCCTTGAGCACCACGGTGAACTCGGTCTGCTCTTCCACCGCAGCCGCCGGGGCCGCACCAGCGCCGCCGCCCGCCGCCACCGCGGCGATCGTGACGTTGAACTTCGTCTTGAACTGCTCAATGAGGTCGGCGAGTTCGATGACGCTCATCGCGCCGATCGCGTCGAGGATCTCGTCCTTGCTCAGGGTCGTGTTGGCCATGGTCGTACAATCTCCGTGTCTGTCCCCCAGGGATCCTGGGGCGTGTAATCAGGCGAACGCCTGGGGAACTCAGTGGGAGCCTTCGAGCTGCGCCTTACGGGCATCGAGGGCGAGGGCGAACATCATCGGGATGCTGTTGAGGTAGCCGGCGAAGATCGAGAGCGCATCGTCACGCGTCGGCAGCGAGGCCAGTTTCTTGACCATCTCGGCGTCGACCGCGTTGCCCTCGTACAGGCCACCCTTCACGGACGGCTTCTGGTCGTTCTCCTTCGCAAAGTCGGAGAGCACCTTCGCCGCCGTGATGGCGTCCTTCGCCACCACCACCCCCGTCGGGCCCTTCAGACGCTGGGACACCAGACCGCTCTCGTTCACTGCGCGGAGCGCCAGCGTGTTCTTGATCACGACGTAGTCCACGCCCGCCTTGCGCAGGCGCTTGCGGAGCTCGGTCATGCGCTTCACGTTCAGCCCCGTGAAGTCGGTGTAGTAGAGCGCCTGCGCGCCGCTCAGCGTCGTCTTGAGGCTGTCTACCAGGACCTGCTTATCGGCCTTCTTGGCCTTCGACTTGGCTTTCATGGATGCGTGACCCTCTTACCGGAACGGCGTGGTGTCGACGGTGACGCCAGGACCCATGGAGCTCGAGATCGCGACGTTGCGGATGTACACGCCCTTGGCCGCAGACGGCTTCGAGCGGACGATCGTGTCCATCAGCGCGGTGAAGTTCGATGCCAGCTGGTCGGGCGTGAACGACACCTTGCCGATGGGCGCGTGCACGTTGCCACCCTTGTCGACGCGGAACTCGATCTTGCCGCCCTTCGATTCCTTCACCGCCTTCGCCACGTCAAACGTGACCGTCCCGGCCTTCGGGTTCGGCATCAAGCCACGGGGACCGAGGACACGGCCAAGCTGGCCGATCTGTCCCATCTGGTCCGGCGTCGCAATCATGACGTCGAAATCGAGCCAGCCGTCCTTGATCTTGGCCAGAAACTCGGTGCCCACGAAATCCGCGCCCGCGTCCTGGGCTTCCTGTATCTTGGCACCGGCGGCGATCACGAGCACGCGCATCGTCTTCCCCGTACCTGCCGGGAGCACGACGGTGCCACGCACCACCTGATCGGCGTGACGCGGGTCGACCCCCAGACGAATCGCCACTTCCACCGACTCGTCGAACTTGGCGAATGCCATGTCCTTCACGAGTGCGATCGCCTGCTTCGAATCGTAGGCCTTGGTCTGATCGCGACGCTCACTCGCGGCGCGAAACTTCTTGCCATGGGTCTTCATGACGCTCACCCCTTGACCGTGATGCCCATGGAGCGGGCGGCGCCGGCGATCATCGCCACCGCGCTCTCCATATTCTCACAGTTGAGGTCGGGCATCTTCACCGTCGCAATCTTCTCCAGCTGCGCCCGCGTGATCGTACCCACCTTCACCTTGTTCGGCTGACCCGAGCCCTTGTCCACGCCGATCTCCTTCTTGATGAGCTCCGCCGCCGGCGGTGTCTTCAAAATGAAAGTGAACGACTTGTCCGCGTAGATCGTCACCTCGACCGGGATGATCATATCACCGCCCTGCGTCCGAGCATTGAACTCTTTGCAAAAGCCCATGATGTTGATACCCTGCGGACCGAGGGCCGTACCCACTGGGGGCGCCGGGTTCGCCTTGCCGCTTGGAATCTGCAGCTTGACGAATCCAGTGACCTTCTTGGCCATGCTACTTCCTCATCGCAAGTTCCACCGTCGGACCATCCGACAGCGGTCTAGCTACCACCTTGTTTTCCGCCGAGTGGTGACGGCGCCCTGCGAGGCCAGTGGGTAAACCCACGACCCCAAACTCGTACTCAGCACCCGGAACAGATCAGGTTCGGGTTCTGGGGTGGGGTACCGAGGCGAGCGTTGTCCCTCGCGTCCGGTGCCCGCTACGTCAATACCCGCGCAACTGCAGGTAATCCAGCTCGACGCTCGTCGGGCGCCCGAACAGGCTCACCGACACGCGCACCTTGCCCTTGTCGGACAAGATCTCTTCGACGGTCCCGTTGAAGTCCGCGAACGGACCTTCCGTGATCGCCACCGCCTGACCCACGAGGAACGGTATCTCCTCCCGCACCGGCGTGTCGTCCGTCGGATCCGCCTGCCCCAGCAACCGACGCACTTCGTCGTCGCGCAGCGGCATCGGATCCTTGTCCTTCCCCACGAACTTGATCACGCCTTGAATGGCGTTGATCTCGTGCAACGTGTCCTGCGACGCCACCATCTCCACGAGCACGTAGCCCGGGAAGATCTTGCGTTCGACCGTCACCTTCTTGCCGTTCTTGATCTCGACGACTTCCTGCGTCGGCACGAGCGCCTGACGAATCAGGCGATCCTCGGGCTGGGCCTGATCCATGTCGATCTTTCGCTGGATCAAGCGCTGCACCTTGTTCTCGTGACCAGACGTCGTCTGCACGGCGTACCAGCGGTGTTCGAGCATCGACACGGACATGGGCGTCACGTCAGCGACCGAACAGCATGGACGGCAGACGCACGAGCGCGAACTGCAGCGCCACGTCGACCAACCCAATCAATGCACCCAGGAGCAGCACGAAAATGATGATCTGGATCGTCGCCGACTGCAGTTGCCCGCGGTCCGGCCACGTCACCTTCTGCATCTCGGCGAGCACGTCGTGGTAGAACGTGACCAGCCGCGTGCCAAGTCCCGGTCGGGACACCTCGACGGGCGCCGTCATGGCTTACTTGGTTTCCTTGTGGAGCTGGTGCTTGTTGCAGCGCGGGCAGTACTTCTTCCACTCCACGCGTTCAGGATGCAGACGCTTGTTCTTCATCGTGAAGTAGTTGCGGTTCTTGCACTCGGTGCACCCGAGGATGATCTTCTCGCGCGGCATCTTCCGGCCTCGTCACAGCTCAAAATAGTTCGGACCCACCTCCGGCTTGCACCGAAGTGGGGTGAGCCTTGCAACGTAGTAGAGCCGAGAGTCCCCCGCAAGTCACGCGCCCAGCCTATCCACACGGCGCGCCGCCACTGCGCAAGTCACAGCATACCATAACGTTATCGGACGAGGGGGAACTCCCGCCCCCCAGCCGAACCCTCCGTCAATCCCATGGCACCCACAACCCGGAACCCGAACCCCACACCCCGAAACCGATCAGTGCCGGGGGTGGGGTCAGGTTGCCGCTCGACGGTCACCTAGAGCCCCAAGGCCTCGGCGAATCGCACCAGATCCGCCACCGACTGCGCCGCCATTTTCTGCATCACCCGGCCACGGTGCACCTTCACCGTCTTAAGGGCAATGCCAAGGCGCGCCGCGATCTGCTTGTTCGGCAGCCCCTGCACCACCCCCCCGAACACCTGCTGCTCACGCGCCGTCAACAACGCCAGCCGGCGCTGGATCTCCCCTGACATCTCCGCCTTCGCCTGCAGCGTGGCCCCCTTCGCCACGGCGCGCTCGACCGCATCGAGCAGCGCCGCCGGATCGGCCGGTTTCTCCAGAAAATCCACGGCGCCGTCCCGCATCGCCTCCACGCTGCTCGAGACCGTCCCGAAGCCGGTGACGAACACCATCGGCACGTCGATGCCCCGCACCCGCAACGCCTTCTGCAGATCCAGTCCCGACAGCCCCGGCATCTGCAGGTCGGTCACGACGCACTGCACGGCGTCCGCCGTCGGCCACTCCAACAGCGCGGCCCCACTCGCGAAGGACACCGACCGATACTCGGCCACGTCCAGCAGACGCGCCAACGACACCCGCGCCGCGTCGTCGTCATCCACGACGGCCACCAACGGTCGCGCCAGCCCCACAGCCACATCACCCATTTGTCGTCACCTGAAGAGGAACCAGACTGTCTGAACGTTCGGCCGGCGCGGTCTCCGTGGGAAGCCACATCGACACCACAGCGCCCGCACGGGCCATGTGCCCCACCCCGATACGCCCGCCATGCGCTTCGACCACCCGACGCGCAATGGCGAGCCCCATCCCCATGCCGCTCGCCCGCGTCGTGACGAACGGCTCGAACGCCGAGCGTCGCACGTCGGCCGCAAAACCGGACCCGTTGTCTACCACGGAGAGTCGAACGCCGCCGGCAACCGGTCGCGCACGCACCAGCACGTACCCGCCCCGCACCCCCCGCACCGCCTCCAGCGCATTCTGCAGCAGATTGACCAACACCTGCTGCAACAGCACGCGCTCGACGGTCATGGCCGGCGTGTCCGGGACGATCTCCACGTAGAACGGCACGCCCCGGTTGGCAAACTCCTGCCGCAGCAGGAGCGTGGTGCTGTCCACCAGCTCCTGTACCGACAGCAGCTCGCGATCGCCCTGCTCGCGCCGCAAGAAGCGCCGGAACTCCCGCACCACCTGCGACGCCCGACGCCCCTGCGACACGACATCGAGCAGCGCCTCCTCGACGGCGGGGACACGCGTTGCCCCCTGCGCCACATGCCGCGCCAACAGCCGCCGCGCGACTTCCGCGTTGTTCACGATGGCCGCCAGCGGCTGTCCCAGCTCGTGCGACAGCGAGGCCGTGAGTTCACCGGCCACCGCGACGCGCCCCACCTGCGCCATCTCCTGCTGGTGCTGTTCGGCGAGTTCCGCCGCGTCACGACGGGCCTGCAACTCGATCTCGCGGGCGCGCGCCGTGGCCTGCGCCGTACGCGCTCGCTGCAACAGTGCCAGCACAAGTCCGCCAATTACGCCGCCGGCGACCAGGAACCAGAACCAGGGCTGCTCATGCAGCTGTGCCGGGACGACGATCGCGACCGAAGGCGCAGCCCGCCAATTCCCGCCAGGCACGCGTCCCTCGATCCGCAGCTCGTACGAGCCGGGGAGTAGCGACGACAGTCGGACCGTCCGCGTGAGCCCGAGCGTCTGCCACGAGTCATCGCGCCCGTCGAGCCGGTACCGGAAGGTCATCGCATTTGCGAAACGGAACGACGCGGCACTGAATCCGATGAGCACACCGCGGTCATCAGAATCAAGACGGAGCACGCTCCCCTTCGGCGGGGCGCGTCCGGCGTCGGTGCGGATGGAATCGATCTGCAGCGGTGGCGTCTCACCGGCCAACGGCAACGCCGAGGAGTGCACCGCGACGACGCCCGCCACACTGGCGAACGCCAGGAGGTCGCCTCCCAGACGGACCGCCGCCGGCGAGCCGTTGTTCCCTTCGGGGACGCCCTCGTCAGCCGAGAGCAATCGGGTGACCGGTGTCTCCGTGGAGTCATGCAGCCAACGGCGCAATACGGCCATGGCGACCACAGTGATCCCGCGATTGCCGGACATCCACAGCCGCCGGTAGTCGTCCATGATGAGCGCCGACACCGTGGCATCGGGGAGCGGCACGACCCGCGCCGTGGTCCCGATGCGAAAGTGCCACAGCCCGCTCCCGTACGTACCAATCCACACGCCATCATGCCCCTCGGGAAGGAGCGCCCGCGGTACGACATTGGGAATGCCATGCAGACGGTGATAGACCGCCTGCTTCCCTCTGAACCAGCGGTGGAGCATCCCCATCTGTGCCACCCAGATGGCGCCGTCGGCGGCCCACGCCATCGCATGGATCGGCACATCGGTCGGGGTGCTCCAGCCCGACAGATACTCCAGCCGGTCATCGGGAAGAATGCGCCCCACCCTCCCATCGGAAAGCCCAAAGGCGACGGTATCGCCACGGGCAATCAGGGCGCGGACCGACGGGGGTGAGCTGAGGAAGGAGTTCAACGTCCATGTCTTGTCCGGCGAGGAGCCGAGCGTGTGTCGGCGAATGACCCCGTCGCCGCCCATCCAGAGGCGTTCGCGCGCGTCCGTGAGCAGGCTGGTACTGCACCCCTGTGGTGCCGGACGGGTCAGGGTATCAAGGACCTCGGCGCTCTGGGTCATGCGCCGCACTGGGCCGCACCCCGAGGTCACGTAGAGAGTGCCGCCAGGGGCGGCCGCGAGTGAGCCAACACTCTTCTCGGGGAAGGCCGAACCAGCTGCCAGCAACCGAGTGGAGCTCTGCTGCAGCACCAGCAACCCATCGAGCGTACCAATCACGAGCAGCCCGTCTTTCGTCAGCGCCAATGAAATGATGTTGGTACCCGCTTCGAGCATGGCCTCCGCTCCCGATGGCTCACCCGGTGCGGCCGGCGGCCGGTAGCGATACAGCGTCCGCTCCGCGCCAATCCAGAGCGTTCCCGACGGCTCACTGATGATGGCCTGTACACGACGTCCTACGCCGGGCACAGCCGTCACTCGGCCCCGTTCAAGCCGCCACACCCCGCGCTGCTGTCCAATCCATACCCGCCCGCGGCGGTCCACGTGCAGGCCAACATCTCCGAGTGCCGGCGTGGGGTCGGGGTGCATGACCACCGTTGATCGACCCTGTGGATCGACGCGAATGAGCCCCCGCGGCCCCACGTACAACAACGCCCCCGATGGCTCTCGCGCAAAATCGCTGTAGCTATCGTATGGCAATCGTGCCGACCATCGCCCCACCGTGACCCGGTGGACGTCACTCCCTTTGCGCACCCACATTTCGCCGGGGCGGTCGGAGAAGACGACATCGATGTTGCGCACGCCCTGGTCGAGCGGCGCCGAAGGCAACGAGTCAACGAAGGCGCCGCGCGTCAGCCGCGCCACCAGGCCGGTTGGCGTCCCCACGAGGAGATCGCCGCCGGGGGCCACGTGCAGCGCCGTCACGGCGTTCGAGGCGAGCATCGGCAGCTGCGCTGCGGTATAGCTCACGATGGCGCGACCGTCGAAGCGGAACAGTCCCCCGAAGGTCGCGCCCCACACATAACCGTCGCGATCGCTCACCAATTCGCTGACGGTGGATTGCGGCAAGCCCGATTCGACGGTCCAGACCCGTACGGACACCCCATCGGAGAGGACGCGCGTTGCATCGAGCCCGAGCGAACTCTGGCTCGGTGCGCGATGTGGGGTAAGTCCGATGAGCCCGCAGAGCAGAAGGGCTGCACGGAGGGCGCGTCGCAATCCGGTCATGTCCGTAGCATCGGCCCCGACGGCACGGACATGAAGCCCTCTGCACGACACAACGCCCCCGAGACTCACGGGGAGTCCGGGGGCGTTGGGAAGAGCTCACAACCGGGATCGAACCGGTGACCTCATCCTTACCAAGGATGTGCTCTGCCAACTGAGCTATGTGAGCGTCCTGCACATGATGCCACCACAGAGCGGGAGACGGGACTCGAACCCGCGACATCAAGCTTGGAAGGCTAGCGCTCTACCAACTGAGCTACTCCCGCGTCGTTGCGTCGTACACCGCCGGCGAACCGACGGTCCTGCAGTGGTGGGGGAAGGATTCGAACCTTCGAAGGCTTGCGCCGTCAGATTTACAGTCTGATCTCGTTGGCCACTTGAGTACCCCACCCAAGTTTCGCCGACCATCGCATGCCGAGCGGCGAAAGCTGACGAGGGGGCTCGAACCCCTGACCTGCTGATTACAAATCAGCTGCTCTACCAACTGAGCTACGTCAGCAGAAAGGACCCGAACTCCCAGAGACCCTATGCTAATGGGGGCGGGGGGCTTTGGGTAGCTCCCCCACCCCGCCGTTTTGTCCCGGGCAAGGCCGCGACGGGGTCAGCCCCGCCGCCAGCGGGTCCCGTCCGGGCCGTCCTCAATGAGAATACCGCGGGCGGTCAGCTCCGCGCGGGCGGCATCGGCGGCCGCAAAGTCGCGGCGCTCCCGGGCGGCCTTGCGAGCGGCCAGTCGTTCCTCGACCCAAGCGGACAACTCCCCCTCGCGCTCCTGCTCCGGCACTAGGTCGAGCACGGCGTCCATGAAGCGGAAGGCCGCGCGCGCACGCTCCAACGCCCCGTGGTCCGCCCCCCCTGCGTCGAACTCACGGTTGGCCTCGGTGATGAACGTGAACAGCGCGGCCATCGCTTCGGGGGCGTTGAGGTCGTCGAACAGCGCCTCCAGAAACGCCTTTTCGGCGCGCGTGGCCGAGTCGGCCAACGCCGGGGTGCCGCCGGTGGCTTCCGCCAGACGGCGCGCAAAGGCGCCGATACGATTGACCGCCGCGCGCGACTGCTCGAGCGAATCCTCTCCGAGGTTGAGCTGCTTGCGGTAGTGCGCATTGAACACGAAGTGACGATACACCGTGCCACTGATTCCCTGTTCGCGTAGTTCTACCACATTGGCCACGTTGCCAACGCGCTTGGCCATCTTGGCGCCATCGGTGAGCAGAAACTCGCCGTGGCACCAGCACCGGGCAAACGGCTTTCCGGTGGCGGCTTCACTCTGCGCGATCTCGTCTTCGTGGTGCGGAAAAATGAGATCGATGCCGCCGGCGTGGAGGTCGAAGGTTTCTCCGAGGTACTTCATGGCCATCGCCGAGCACTCGAGGTGCCAGCCCGGCCGACCACGCCCCCACGGAGAATCCCAGGCGGCGCCCGTGGCTTCGTCTTCCGGCTTGGCCGACTTCCAGAGCGCGAAGTCCTGCGCGTTCTCCTTGGCGTATTCGTCCTGCGCCACGCGCGCGCCGCTCTTCACGTCGCGTTTGTCGAGCTGCGACAGCTTGCCATAGTCGGCGAACTTGTCGATGGCGAAGTACACCGAGCCATCGTCGGCCACATACGCGACGCCGTTGGCGACGAGCCGCTCCACCAGCGCGATCATCTCCGGAATGTGCTCGGTGGCCTTGGGATAGCCCTCGGCGTCCTCGATGCGCAGATACCGCCGATCCGTGTGAAAGAGCTCCGTGTACGGCTCGGTCACTTCGAGAATCTGCTGCCCGTTTGCCTGTGCCTTGCGGATGATCTTGTCATCGACGTCGGTGAGATTCATGATCTGCTCCACGCTCCAGCCGGCCAGCCGGAAGGTGCGACGCAGCAGATCTTCGAAGAGGAAGGTACGGAAATTGCCGAGGTGGGCCGCGTTGTAGACGGTGGGTCCACACGTGTACATGCGCACCGTTCGGCCATCGACGGGTGCGAACGGCTCGACGCGGCGCGTGAGCGTGTTGTACAGGCGGAACTCAGGCATTGGCGCGGAATGGAACAGGGTGGTGGTTTGCGGCGGGGCGGCCCACGGGGGAGAGACTTGCACCCTGTGGGATCCACCTGCAGCATCAAGCAGTTAGTCTCGCGTAGAATCTAGGGGGTGTGTCACCCCCGTGGGCTCCCCCTCTCTCCCCGGAACCGACCATGTCTGACTCGCTGTTCCCGTCGCCCCGTTCGCCGCGCCGCCGCCACATCGGTATCGCCATGGCGCTTGTCGCCGCCGTTGCCACCGGCCGCGCCGCCGTTTCGCAGCAAACGCCGCCGGTCGCCCCGCCGACGACAGCGACCGTGGTGAAGCCGGTGGGCGACAGTAGCGCCGCAACCGACAGCGCCGCCACGGCGGCGCAGGTCGCCGACTCGCTCGCCGGGCCGGATTCGCTCGCGCCGGCCGCTCCGGACTCGATGCCGACCGCCGAGCTCGCCGCCGCCGCCGCACCAGCCGAGACGGCCACGTGGCCGGTTGACCCCGCCACGGGGCAGACGCTCATCAATGGCATACCGGTGGTCGGACGCGTCTTCATCATGCAAAAGACCGACGGGACGGTGAAGTATCCGAACGTCGCCGACGTGGTGGCGCACGAAGCGCTCGCGCCGTTGCCTGCGGTCGTAGGTACCAGCTACACGCCGGCTCCGCTGGAGTGGCAGCGTCGCCACCGCGGCATCATGGTGCAGGCGACACTCTGGTCGATGGATCACAAGCGGTCGGCCACGCGCCTGCGCCACTACCCGGCCAGCGCGCCGGCCAACGCACTCGGCCAGTACTGAACCCTGGTGGTCCGTCCGCTACTCCCACGTTCGCAGGTTGAGTAACTGGCCGTGCCGTAACCAGACACCACGAGGCGCCGCCGCTGCGAGCATCTGCTCCGGTGGCGGCGCGTCCTGTCGCCGGGACTCTCGGACGCGGTCGGGTGGGAGGGATGCGTCGCGCCGATCGGCACCGATGGGCCAGGTAAAGGGCGTGACCGGACGCCTCACGACGCCAACGGGGTGCGGTGAGGCCACGGCCACCACAGCGCCGCCCTCTCGACGTACCCGGACAGCCCACGCCCGCCAGTGATCGCGTTCACGCCGGGACAGGCGAGCCGGTCGCGAAGCGCGGAGCAGATGCACGGTGGCGCTGGGAGTGTTGGCTGGCAGCGATGGGGTGGCCTCGTCGTCCGGCCTCACGTCACGCCATCCGTCAACCACCGCATCGAGCGCGTCTCTCGTCACGCTGCACCGACGGACACGCACCGCCGGGGCGGCCAAGCGCCAACCGGACCAGCGCCGGGCCGCGATCAATGCGGGGCTGCCAGCCAGCGCTGCGAGCAACACGCGCGCGCTCGCCGGGTCGTCATGATGCACGACGACGCAATCGCCACGATGCACGGTGAAGTGCACGCGATCGAGGAGTCGTACACGGGCGCTGCAGGAGGGGGGCGTTCCGGCCTGCCATTCGGCGGTCGCGCCAACCAGCGCCAGGAGTGGAGTGGGAGTTGAGCGTGGCATGGACACACACTGGGGCATTGGCCCTCGGTGTGTGACACCACCTTTACGACGACGGTACCATTCGAACGCGACGATCGGCATGAAACGCCGCGACGGCATCGGCAATCGGCGCGGCATCGAATCGCACGGGATCGGTGACGGGCAAGCCGGTGTGTTCCTGCGCCTCGTGAATCGCGCGATGGGCCGCCTGCTCGTCGAGATCGTACGTGTTGAGCGCGAGGGCAATGACTGGCGACGCGCGCAACGGGCGCATCATGCTTTCGTACAGCGCAATGACGTCGCGCAACGGGGGAATGTTTACCCACGCATTGCGATTGATGGTCGTGCGCGAGGGCTGTGCACAGAGCACCATGGCATGGGGCAACGCGCCGTGCATCAGTCCCAGCGTGACACCGGAATACGCCGGATGCAGCAAAGACCCTTGTCCTTCGACCAGCACGATGTCGGCGCCGGCGGCGGCGGCGATGGTGAGTGACTCCGCAGCGCCGGCAATGAAATCGGCCACGACGGCGTCGACGGCGATGCCGCGTCCGGCAAGGAGAATCCCGGTCTGCCCGGTTGCGGCAAAGTGCACGCGTGGGCCACGCCGCTGCACGGCCTGCTGCACCTGCAGCTGCGTCGTCATTTTGCCGATGTTGCAATCGGTACCGACGGTAAGCACGACCGTCGCCTCGAGCTCCCGCACGCGACCAGAGCCCACGTCGAGGTCGGCCGGCGCGCGACGCAAGTCGAAAATGCTGCCCCCGTGTGCGGCGGCCAGCGCAGCGAATTCCTGATCATCGCCGAGCATGGTGTGCAGACCGCTCCACACATCGAGCCCGGCACGAAGCGCGTCGCCCACGACACGGCGCCACGCCGGGGAAAACTGTCCGCCGGCAGGAGCAATGCCAATGAGCAACGCCGACGGACGATGAGCCAGTCCGTCGGCGAACGACGCCACGACAGGGATGTCGCCACCAAAACCCAGCACGTCGTGCGCCGTACGCCCCACCTGCGTGGAGTCGAGCACCGCGACGACCTCCGTGGGAACGTAGCGAATACAGGCGTTCGCGGTCTTCGAGCTGAGCGGGCCGAAGTTGCCTTCGGCCAGAATCAGAAAACGGCGGGACAACCGCGTCAGGAGCGCGGGTTGATCTGGCCGAGCTGCTCGATCTCCGCAATGAGATCGGCTTCAGCCGTCTTCTGCTGGGCGCTCTTGGGCGCCGCGGTCGACGCCGGCAACTGCGCCGGCGCTGCCGCCGCTGGCGCCGCTTCGGTGGCACCAGCGGCCAACTGCCGCGTGGGCGCGGGACTGCCCGACGCGAGCATGCCCATGCGCTGCTTGAGCTGCATGAGCTGCAAGTCGGCCGACGCGCCACCCGACGAGCGTTCGAGTTGCTTGAACTGGCTCGCCAACCGGTCGCCACTGAACTCTTCGTCGATTTCCTGCGCGGCCTGAAGCTGCCGTTCGTTGGAGGTGATCTTTTCCTCCATGCGGGCGAACGCTTCGAACGCAGAGTTCTCCGAGAGCCCCGACATCGTCTGTGAGATACGCGCCTGCGCCTCGGCGCGGCGCTGACGCGCGAGCAACAGATTCTTCTTGCGCTTCGCCTCTTCGATCTTGTCGTTGAGGTCACGGAGCGACTGCTTGAGCTTCTCCGTTTCCATGCGATGCGCTTCCCACGTCGATGCGAGCTGTTGCCCGTGTTCGAGGTGTTCCTGTCCGCGCATGAGCGCCTGCGTCGCGAGATCATCGCGCCCTTCCTGCACGGCGAGAATCGCGCGCTTTTCCCAGTCGTCGGCGAGCTTGAACTCGGCGTCGGCCTGATCCTTGAGGCGCTTTTCGTCGGCAATGGCGGCCGCAACCTGCTGCTTGGCCTTGGCCAACTGATTGCGCATGTCGAGGATGATCTGATTGAGCATCTTCTCGGGATTTTCGGCCGAGGAGATGAGGTCGTTCAGATTGGACTTTATGACGGTGGAAAGACGATCGAAGATGCCCATGAATCAGCGAGCCTCGCGGAAGGCGGCCAGCTCACGCAGATGTCCGGTGAGCGAAAGTGTCATGCTTTCGAACGAGGCGAGGAATTCTTCGAAATCCAGGTGCGCCAGTTCGAGGGCTTCGGTGAGTACCACGGCATCGCCGTCGATGCCATAGGCGCCGTGGAGCAGGTCGGTGGCATTGAGCTCGAGGAGACGCTTGTTGAGCGCCGCCGCATCGGCCTGTTCGGTTGGCAACGGCATGACCTTCACGCGCAGCAACACCACGGGGGGATTGTGCGTCACGACGACGTCGAAATCGAGCGAGCCGCCGGGGCGGACAATCCAGAGTCCGGGGTCGACTTCCCGAAAGGTGGCGCCGTCGGCACTCAGCCGATCGAGAAACGCCTCGATGTCCTCACGCGTGACCATAATTCGCTTCCTGTAGGTTCGGATGCTGCGCCGTACGGCGGGCGGCGCGGTTTCGTTTCGACACGTACACCGCACCTTGGCAACATACCCTCAGGGACAGCGACCGGTATACAGGGGGGCGCGCTTTCCCTCGTTCACCAGCACGATGCGGCCGTCGGCCAGCCACGAGACCCCTTCGGCGTTTTCCTCCGGGATAGGCAGCGCGCATCGCGCGAGCAGCCGTCCGGGCCGGCCCGTAGCGGGGTCGGCATCGAGCACGTGCACGGCACCGTAGCTCAGGAGGACGAGACGTCGTGACCCGTCGGGTTGGCGCGCCCCCAGACTCGCGTCGGTGATCAAGTCACGGGCCTCGCCCGCCATCGGGGTGATGGGCACAGAATCGACGATCCGGGCCATATAGCGTAAGGGTTGCAGCCACGCGGAGGGCGGTACGTGGTAGACTCTCGACGGGCGCGCTTGGCCCATGGCGCCACGCGTGGGGCGCTTCGTGACCAGCCACAGGCTGCCGTCCGGGCCGGCGTACATCGCCTCCACGTCATGTGGTCCGTCCTGATAGGCGAGGGTGAGCGTGGCAAGCACTGGTGCCGTTCGGCTGCCCACGGCGGGCTCACGTACCCGATGCACGGCGACGCGGTCGCGCCTCCCGCGATTGTCCCCCAGATCGCCGATGAACAGGCACGTCCCTTCGACACACGGTCCGGTGGCTAACGCTTCCCAGTCCCGGTTCCTGACGCCCGGCACTTGCACGTCCCCGACCGAGCGGCCCGTGGAATCGATCGCAAAGAGGCGCTCGTCGTTCCCGCTGTCGTTGAGGAGCCAAAGGACGCCGTCGTCGCGCACCGAGGCCGCAGCCCCCGAGGCTTCGCCGACCCTCGTGTCGGTAAGCGTCCCCGCTCGCTGCACGTCGCGCATCACCGTGTCGCCTCGGCGCACCCACCGCTGGGCGTGCGCAGCGCCTTCGCTACACGCGGACGCCATCGACAGCAGCATGGCGACCGCAGGAACGCGCAGCCCCTTCACCGGGTCAGCCGCCGGCGCGCTTGATGTCGTACAATCGTTCACGCGCGAGCCGACGGCCGGTTGGCGTTGCCGCCAGTCCGCCGCCGGCGGTTTCGCGATAACGCACGTCCATGCTCGCGCCGATCTCGCCCATCGTGTCGATCACCTCATCGGCGGGAATCGCGAATTCGATGCCGGCCATGGCCATCTCGATAGCGGCCAAGGCAATCGCCGCTCCGGTGGCATTCCGAAACACACAGGGCAGTTCGACCAGGCCGCCCAGCGGGTCGCACACCAACCCCAACGTGCCTTGCTGCGCGAGAGCGGTCGCGTGCCCAACCTGGCGCGGCGATCCGCCGAGCATTTCCACCGCCGCGCCGGCCGCCATTCCTGCCGCAGCACCGGTCTCCGCCTGACACCCCCCCTCGGCACCCGACAACGACGCGCGCTCCGCCACCACGGCACCAATGAGCCCGGCGGTGGCCAATGCGTCGATGATTCGGTCATCGCTGATGCCTTGCGCAGCGGCGAGACCGGTGAGCACGGCCGGGAGTACGCCGGCACCGCCGGCCGTAGGAGCTGCGACAATCACGCCCATCGCCGCGTTCACCTCCTGCACCGCGAGGGCGCGCGCCAGCACATCGCGGAATGGTGTCCCCGCCAATGGCCCGGACGGACCGGTGCGCAACTTGGCGGCATCGCCACCCACCAGGTCGGACGCACTGCGCAAGTCACCCACCATGCCACGCTCCACGGCGCCCCGCATCACCGCCAACGCGCGACCGAGCGCCTCGCGAATGTCGCTCACCGGTCGTCCTTGATCACGTGCTTCCGCATCGAGCGCAACGGCCGAGAGGGTCGTTCCGCGCGCTTCCGCGTCGCGGATGGCTTCGGCAAGACTGCGATACATCAGCGTACCCGGGGTACGGGGATCATGAGGCGCTCACCTTGTCGAGACGAAATGCCCAAACCACCCACGGGAGATCACGGATGGCATCGCGCACGGCTTCCCCTGGCTGATCATCGACCTCGATCACCATGAAGGCGGCACCGCCCCGTTCCTTTCGCGACAACTTGAGCGTCGCGATGTTCACGTTCGCGTCGGCGAGTATACCGGCAATGCGCGCCACCGATCCCTTCACATCATTGGCGACGAGCACGATCGTGTGCAGGTGACCCGAGATGTCCACCGGATACCCATCGATCTCGGTAATGAGCACCCGCCCCGCGCCGAGCGACGCGCCGACCATGCGCGATTTCCGCTCGCCGCGTTCCAGCGAGATCCGCACGGTATTGGGGTGTGCGTCGTCGCCGAGCGAGGTCTTCTCGAACGTGTAGTCGAGGCCCTCGCGCTCCATGATGTCGAGTGCGGTGCGCAGACGCTCGTCATCGGGACGAAAGCCCATGAGCCCGCCGACGATTGCCTTGTCGGTCCCGTGTCCTTCCCCGGTGCGTGCAAAGCTGCCGTGCAATTCAATGTGCGCCTGTTCGGGCGTGCCGCCGACGAGGCAGCGTGCCAGCAGCCCCAGGCGACAGGCGCCAGCCGTATGGCTGGAGCTCGGCCCGACCATGACCGGGCCGATGATATCGAGGAGAGAAACCATGACCATCAATGTAGCGCGCGCGGGGAGCGACGCGAACGGGTCCGTCGTCGTTCCAGCGGTGGGATACGCGCGCGTGGCGCGTACCCTCCAACCAAGCACTCCGCGAGCCCACCCGCATGGATGGCCATACGCCAACAGGCTACCCGAGCATGGGCGCGAGATATCGTCCGGTATGGCTCTGTGCAACCGTCGCCACCTGTTCCGGTGTGCCCTGCGCCACGATGGTCCCGCCGCGCGTCCCACCGTCCGGACCGAGATCGACCACCCAATCTGCGGTCTTGATGACATCGAGGTTATGCTCGATGACCAATACCGTATTGCCGCGATCGACGAGCTTGTGCAACACGCCCAGCAAGACGCGCACATCTTCGAAGTGCAGCCCTGTCGTGGGCTCGTCGAGGATGTACAAGGTACGCCCGGTGTCCCGCTTGGACAGCTCGGTGGCAAGCTTCACACGCTGCGCTTCGCCACCGGAGAGTGTGGTGGCACTCTGCCCGAGGTGGATGTAGCCAAGCCCGACATCCCGCAGCGTTTCGAGTCGTTGCACAATGCGCGGTTGATTCTCGAAGATGCCACACGCATCCTCCACCGTGAGATCGAGCACGTCCGCGATGCTGAGCCCCCGATACCGGACTTCGAGCGTCTCGCGGTTGAATCGCTTCCCTTTGCAGACATCGCACGGGACGAATACATCGGGAAGAAAGTGCATTTCGATCTTCACGAGGCCGTCGCCCTGACACGCTTCGCAGCGCCCCCCCTTCACGTTGAAGGAGAAGCGGCCCGGGCCATAGCCACGGATCTTGGCTTCGGGCAGTTCCGCGAACAGCTCGCGCACCGAGGTAAACACACCGGTATACGTCGCCGGATTCGAACGCGGCGTCCGGCCGATGGGACTCTGGTCGATATCGATGATCTTGTCGAGGTGCTCGAGACCGGTCACCCGGCTGTGCAATCCTGGCAAGACCCGTGCGCGGAAAAAGTGTCGCGAGAGCGCCTTCTGCAGGATGTCGGTGACCAGCGTGGACTTCCCCGAACCGGACACCCCGGTGACGGCGACGAACAGCCCCAACGGAAACTCGGCCGTGACGTCCTTCAGGTTGTGTTCACGTGCCCCGTGCACCACGAGCGTGCGCGCGGCATCCCGGGGGCGGCGCTGCACCGGCACCTCGACAGCGCGCGTACCACGCAGATAGGCGCCCGTGATGGAGCCTGGGGTGTCCATCACCTGTTGCACCGAGCCGGCCGCGATGACTTCACCGCCGTGCTTCCCGGCGCCCGGACCAAGGTCGATCAGATAGTCCGCTTCACGAATCGTGTCTTCGTCGTGTTCCACGACAATCACGGTGTTCCCCAGATCGCGCAGTTGCCGCAGCGTGTTGAGCAACCGGCCGTTGTCGCGCTGGTGCAGCCCGATGCTTGGTTCGTCGAGGATGTACAGCACGCCGACGAGCCGCGAACCGATCTGTGTCGCCAGCCGAATGCGCTGTGCTTCGCCACCGGACAACGACTCGGCACTGCGATTGAGCGTGAGGTAGTCGAGCCCGACGTCGACGAGGAAGCGCAGACGTTCGCGTACTTCCTTGAGGATCGGACCGGCAATTCCTGGATCGAGCCCGGGATGGCCGGCGCTGCGCACAGGCACCGTCTGAAAAAACGCCAGCGCATCGGCGACGCTCTGGCCGACGACGTCGCCGATGTTCATGCCGTGCACCGTAACCGCCAATGACTCCGGGCGGAGGCGACGACCACCGCACGCGGGGCACGGGGCGGCGACCATGAACGCCTCGAGCTCGAGGCGCACGCCGTCGGAGCTGCTTTCGTCGTAGCGACGCTGCACATGCGCCATGATGCCTTCCCACGACGTCTCCGGCTCTTTGGCAGTCTTCGCCGCCGTTTTGGTGGTCTTCGCCATCTTCTTGACGGCCGTGCGTGCACGGGCCGGTGCATCGCCCATGCCATACAGCAGTTGCTGGCGCACCTTGGCGGGAATCTTTCCCCACGGCGCGTTGAGGTCGAAGCCGAGCAGCTTGGCGAGTCCCGGGAGGATCACCTTTCGCAGGTAGCCGTCCGGCTCGCCCCACGGAAGAATGACCCCTTCGAGAATGGAGATGCTCGGATCACCGAGCATGAGTTCTTCACTCACGCTCCTCGTGGTTCCGAGGCCACTGCATGTTTCGCAGGCACCGAACGGTGAATTGAAGGAGAAGTGCCGTGGCTCGAGTTCCGGCATGGAGATGCCGCAATTGGGGCAGCCGTAGCGCTCCGAGAACATCTCGGTTGTGGGCTCGCTGCGGTCGTAGCGCACGACTTCTGCCAACCCCTCTGCGAGGCGCAGGGCGGTTTCCACCGAGTCGGTAATGCGCCCGCGATCTTCGGAGCGAACCACCAGGCGGTCCACGACGACTGAGATCGAGTGATTGAGGCGCCGGTTCAGCTTGGGGGGATTGGCGAGTTCGATGAGTTCGCCGTCCACGATGGCGCGCACGAAGCCCTGCTTGCGCGCCCCCTCGAACAGCTCGCGGAACTCACCTTTGCGTTCCTGCACGAGCGGCGCACGGATTTCGAGTCGCGTGCCGTCGGGCCAGGCGAGCACCTGCTCGGCAATCTGGGTTGGGCTCTGGCGTTGTACCGCGCGCCCACACTTGGGGCAATGCGGCGTACCGGCGCGGGCGTACAGCAGACGCAGGTAGTCGTAGATCTCCGTGACCGTGCCAACGGTGGAGCGCGGGTTGTGCCCCGCCGATTTCTGCTCGATGGAAATGGCCGGCGACAGCCCCTCGATGGCGTCCACGTCCGGCTTCTCCATCAGTCCGAGGAACTGACGGGCATACGCCGAGAGCGACTCGACGTACCGGCGCTGCCCTTCGGCGTAGATGGTGTCGAACGCCAGCGAGGACTTCCCCGACCCGGACAGGCCCGTAATGACCGTCAGCTGGTCACGTGGGATGGTGACACTGATGTTCCGGAGGTTGTGTTCACGGGCGCCGCGCACCACGAGCGCGTCGGACGCGGGGACGCCCATGGCGGGAGCCCCCGTGCTGTTGGTCGGTTCAGGCATAGGTGCGGAAGCTGCGGAAAGCCGTTGGGGGACACAACCCTGCAGGGATAGCTCTCACGGCAGCCCGCGGGTTCCCGGTTCGCGGGGGGGGGGGCCGAAACGCTCGATGCTGGCCACGTGACGGTGCACGGCCCGGAGCGTGACGGGGATGTTGCCAACGCGTGAGGGTCAGTCGTCTGGCCGGCATGATCGAGATCTCCTCGCTTTTCAAGCGCTTCGGTGATTTCACCGCGGTGCGTTCGCTCGACCTCGTCGTTCCCGCCGGCGAACTGTTCGGCTTCCTCGGCCCCAATGGTGCCGGCAAAACGACCTCCATGCGGATGATCGCCGGCATCTTGCAGCCCACGGCGGGCCAGATCCGGATTGCCGGCCACGATATGGTGGCGCAACCGCTGTTGGCGAAACGCGCCCTCGGGTTCATCCCGGACCGTCCGTTCATCTACGACAAGCTCACGGGCATCGAGTTCCTGCGCTTCAGCGCGGGGCTGTACGGCGAAGCCGGCCCCGACGTGGATCGCCGGGGCCACGAGCTGCTGGCGCTGTTCGATCTGGAACCATGGCGCGATGAACTCGTGGAAAGTTACAGCCACGGGATGCGGCAGAAGCTCATCATTGCGAGTGCCTTCGTGCATCGACCGGCGGTGATCGTCGTGGACGAACCGATGGTGGGACTCGATCCGAAGTCCTCGAAGATTCTGAAGGATCTCTTTCGCGAGTACACGCGGCGTGGCCATACGGTCATGATGTCGACCCACACGCTGGAGATCGCGGAAGGCATGTGCGACCGCATTGGCATCATGCAGCGCGGCGAGCTCGTGGCCTGTGGCACGATGGACGAACTGCGGGCATCGAGCGGGACCGATGAGGCCCTCGAGGACATCTTCCTGCGTCTCACCGGCGATCGTGTCGCCCGTGAACTCGTCGAGGTGCTCGATGCCTGAGGTGGTGGCGAGCGCCTCCCCCATGGTGGCCGCGCCGGGCGCGTTGTCGCTCCTGCGTCCCAAGTGGCAGATGGCACGGAATCGGACGCGCCATCATCAGCGGGGCGATCTCCGCCGCGTCGTGGTCATGAGCGCGGTTGCGCTGGGGTTCTGGAGCGTGGCATTCCTGCTCGCCCTCAAGCTGCTGCGCTACTTCCGCAGTGCGGAAGACATCGGCGCGTTACTCGCGTCGAAGTTGCTGGCGATGATCCTGTTGTCGTTCGGATCCATTCTGCTGCTCTCCAATACCATCGCGGCGCTGTCGAACTTCTTTCTGTCGCGCGATCTCGATCAGCTCGCCGCCGCTCCCGTGGGAAGTGGCGCGCTGTATCGTGCGCGGTTGGCCGAGACGGCGATGCACTCGAGCTGGATGGTCGCGCTGCTGCTCGTGCCACTCGTCGGGGCCTACGGCGTGGCCTATCGGGGCGGTCTCGACTTCGTGCTCTTTGCGCTGGCAGTGTTCGTACCGTTTCTGCTCATTCCGGCGGCGATGGGATCGGGGGTGACGCTGCTGCTGGTGAATGTGTTTCCGGCCAGGCGCACCCGTGATCTGCTCAGCGTGATCGCCGCCATGGCCGTGGCCGGGCTCGTCCTGCTCTTCCGGGCGGCCCGGCCGGAGCAGTTGGCACGTCCAGAGGGGTTCGCCAACTTCATGCAGTTTGTCGCCGCCCTCGATACGCCGTCATCGCCGTGGCTGCCCAGCGAATGGGTAAGCGAAGCGGTGGTCAAGTATCTGAGCGGGAAGGCGGCGTGGCAGCCGCTCGTACGCCTGTGGGCGGTGGCCGCCGTGCTCGTGGGGATTGGCCATCTGTTGTACGCGCGAGGGTGGCGGCGGGCCTACAGCATGGCCCAGGAGGGTGCGACCAAACGCGGAACCGCCCTTACGCAGCGCCCGCGCCTGGACCGCGCCTTGGCATGCCTTGGCCCGTTGCGGCGTGAACTGGTCCTCAAGGAACTGCGCGTGTTCAGTCGCGACAGTACGCAATGGTCGCAGCTGGTGCTGCTGGCGGTCTTGCTCGTGGTGTACGTGGCGAACGTGCGTTACCTCCCGCTCGACGGGGAAGGCGTCACTGTGCTGCTGCGGAATCTCATCCCGTTTCTGAATCTCGCGCTTGCGGGTTTCGTGCTTGCCTCCATTGCGGCGCGCTTCGTGTTCCCCAGCGTGAGTCTCGAAGGGCGCGCCTGGTGGCTGCTGCGGAGCAGCCCGCTGCCGGTGCGCGAACTCCTGTGGGCCAAGTTCTGGGTGGGGGCCATTCCGCTGTTGGTCCTCGCGCTCGTCCTCGTCGGTGCGACGAATGTGATGCTCAGGGTGCAACCGTTCGTCCATGTGGTGTCGCTCGTGTCGATCGCGGCGCTCGTGTTCCCGCTCGCGGCACTGGCCCTCAGCTACGGCGCATTCCATCCGCAGTTCGACAGCGAGAACGCGGCACAGATTCCCACGTCGTTCGGCGGCTTGCTGTTCATGGTCAGCGCGGTGGGGCTCATTGGCGCGGTGGCCTATCTCGCGGGCCGTCCCGCGGCGCGATGGATTGTGGCGGAGCATTTCGGGCGCGCGCGCGACCCCATGGACATGGTGGTGCCGTTCGCCATCGCCCTCGCCGTGTGCGCCGCCGGGACCGTGATCCCGCTGACGCTCGCCCGCCGGCAGCTGGAGCAGCTCGAACGCGCCTGACCGTGTGCGGCGTGGCCGGGGCACGCTGTAAGCCGCGCGGGTCATGCGCTACGTTTCGCGCCCATGGCCCGCACGACGTCCGCTCCCGCTGCCGACCGTATCAGTGCCGAACTGGCGACGAAGTTCCGTCGCCGGCTCCATCGATGGTATCGGGTGCACTCGCGTGATCTGCCGTGGCGCCAGACGCGGGACCCCTACCGCATCCTCATTTCCGAGTTGATGCTGCAGCAGACGCAGGTGTCGCGCGTCCTCGACTTCTACCGTCGGTTCCTCGATCGTTTCCCCGATCTGCACACACTGGCCAAGGCACGCCCGCGGCGAGTGCTCGAAGCGTGGGAAGGGCTTGGGTATTACGCCCGCGCGCGCAATCTCCACAAGCTGGCGCAGCACGTGACCACGACCGCCGACGGGATCATTCCGAGCGAGCCGGAGCAGCTGCGGGCATTGCCCGGTGTGGGCGCCTATACCGCTGGCGCGGTGGCGTCGTTCGCGTATGAGAAGCGCGCGGCCTTGGTCGACACCAACGTTGCGCGCGTCCTGCAGCGCGTGTTCGCCCCGGAGCTCGACCCCAAGAGCGGGCCGGGGCTCAAGCAGTTGTGGGAGATGGCCAACCGGCTGCTGCCGCGCACGGGCAAAGTCACCTGGACGCACAATCAAGCGCTCATGGAGCTCGGCGCACTGGTCTGCTCAGCGCGCGCTCCCAAGTGCGGGGCCTGCCCCGTGAAGCGCATGTGCGCCAGCGTCGAGCGGTTCGAGCGGTGCCAATGAACGCGTCGCCGTGGCCGCCGGTGATCACATCGGTGGCGGGCTCGGTGGTCGCGCGGACGGCACCGTTGTCCGATCGTGCCGCACACGACGCAGCGGAGGCGCTTGGTCAACAGTGGTTCGGGCCGAGCTTCGACGAATCACGTTTCGATGCCTGGGCAGAGCGCATTGTGCATCTTCTCTTCGTGGCAGAAGACGCACGCACCGGCGCGTTCCTTGGCTATGCCGACCAGTTGTTTCTCTCGCCGGCCACGGAGCAGGCGATGCGCAATGGCACGACAACCGAAGACGCGTTCGACGAACATTCGGTGCTCGACGACGCCGAGTTACTGCGACTGCCCGCGGGCTCACGCGTCGCGCTATATCTGGCAGGGATGTGCGTCACGGCGCCTGGTACGACCGCGGGCCGCGAAGCGGCCATGGCGCTCCGTGCCTGTCGGCGCATGCTCGTGGCGGGTTGGCGAGCACGTGGACTGCAGATCGTGCTGCTCATGGCAGCCGCGACCGACGCGGGGCACCGGGTTGCGACACGCGCCGGTGGTAGGCTGATATCCGCCGCCGCCGCGCGCGCCGACGGCTACGACCTCTTTGAATTGACGGATATTCCCGACGAACGCGCCCGGCGGAGTTAACCACCGGGCGCCAGCGGCATCAACTCACGCCGCAGCCAATTGCGTTCCGCACCCGCTGCAGAACCGCGACCCCACAAGATCGACGCTCGCACCACAGCTGCCGCATGAACCCGGCAGGAAACGTCCGCAGCTGTTGCAATAGATGGCGTCGGGCTCAGGGCGCGGACCACACACGCCGCAGCACTTCACGTTGCCCGCCGCCCGCGCGATCGCCGCTTCAACGGCATCGATGGACCCATCGAAGCTTGCCGGTGCCGCAACCGAGGGTTCCGCCGTCACGCCCGCGCGTGCGTCCGCCGCGCGCAGTTCCGCCAACGCCTCGCGCGTATAGCGCTGCTTGAGATCGGCATAGTCACTATCGCTGAGCTTCCCGGTCTCGCGGTCGAACTCGATTTCGCGCAGCGCGTTCACGGCCATGCTCGGCTGGTCGCCCGTGCGCGACGTCTTCTTGCTCACGGACTTGACCGCATTGGGAGATGGGGTCGTCGGCGCATCGATTGCGCTGAGCAGCGGCGCCAGCACGAGCGTGAGTGCGCCAAGCGCGAGCCCGGTGCCCAGCACCAGTGGCAGCGCACCTTCCGGGAGCGCCATCAGTTGTCCTCCCGCAGCGCTGCTTCGAGGCGCGCGAGTTCATCCGGTGTCGCATCGGTACCGCTAGAGGTGAGGCTCACCGCCGGGTTGGCCGGACGATTCACCTCGGCCTCCTTCGCGTTGAGACGCCAGCTGCGCAGCAACGCGCCGATACCCACGCCACCCACCGCGACCGCCGCGAATGGCGCAAACCACGCCATGAGACTGAAGCCTTCCTTGCGCGGCGAGTTCAATATGAAGTCGCCGTACGTCCCCGTCAGCGCCTGCATGATTTCGTCGCCGGTGTAACCTCCGTCGACGAGCCGCTGGATGTCCCCGTGCACCGCCGGCGAGATACCGCAGGCGAAGTCGGTCGTACGGCAGGTATACACATCGAGCGTGCACGGACAGGGACACGCCAACTGCCGCTCGAAGTCCTCCACCTGCTTCACCGTCATCGTGGGTTTCGCGCCGGGCTTGGGCGGACGCACCACCGGCTTGTAGGAATCGGCGGTCATCGCCTCGCCACCAGCCGCCGTCGCAGCCTGCGGCTGTTCGCTGATGACCGGCGCCGGCGCCGCTGCAGCGGCGGCCGACGTGTCTTGCGCCCACGCCGGCTTGCTGAGCAGCGACACACCACCAACCACCGCACCAGCACGCAGCAGAAACTCACGCCGATGCATCACGCGCCCGCTCCAACGGGTTCGACCTCGAGCCCCATGGGAAGCTCGGCCACGTAGCCGCCTTCACGCTCGTCCTTACGCGCCTGCGGCCACATCACGACCAGTCCGCCGAAGGCCATGATGATGCCACCGAACCAGACCCACCACACGAGCGGATTGAAGTTGATGTGCACTGCTGCCGTGTCGCGGTCGACTGCGCCGGTGAACACCAGATACACGTCCTGCTTGGGCGACTCGAGCAGCCCTACTTCCGTCGACGGCTCGAAGGTGGGCTGATCGTTCGAATCGATGTGCTGACGCTTTTCGCTGGAGAGCAGCCCCATGCTCTTGCCATCGCGCGTGACGTCGAACGTCACGGCGAGTACTCGGCGGTTGAGCTGGTTGAACTGCGAAATGCCCTGGCTCGTGAACTCCCACACGTGCCCGTACGCATCTGTCGCCTTGACCGACTCGCCCGTCTTGAGCGTGGCGGTGACATCACGCCGGAACATGAGGCCGGCAAAGGCGCAGAACAGAATGACCACGCCGAAGTGCACGATGTAGCCGCCGTAGCGCCGGCGATTGCGTCCAATGAGCATCACGAAGGCGCCGAAGAAGCCCTCCCCGTACATGCGACGACGCGCACCGACACCCTTCACGAATTCCTGAATGATCGTGCCGAACACGAAGCCGGCGAGGAGATACGACACCAGGGCGTACATGTCGCGCATGCCAAGCACCAGCAGCGTGGCGAAGACCGCCATACCCGCCGCCACCGGCCACGTGAACTGACGCCTCAGGTTCGTTACGGATGCGCGACGCCAAGCAATGAGCGGACCGATGCCCGTGAGCGCCAGCAACAACAAGCCCAGCGGACCGTTGACCGCGTTGAAGAACGGCGGCCCCACCGTGATCTTGTCGCCCTTGACCCACTCGGAAAGAATGGGAAAGAGCGTCCCCCAGAGCGTGGCGAAGCAGATGCCCACCAGCACGAGGTTGTTGTACAGGAACGCCGCCTCGCGGCTGACCATGCTCTCCAGCTCCGCCTTCGCGGTGAGGTCATTGAGGCGCGTGCTCACCAGATACACCGTGAGCACCGTCGCGACGATCAGGAAGCCGAGGAACCAGTTGCCAATGGGCGAACGCGCAAAGGCATGCACGCTTTCGATGACGCCCGAGCGCGTGATGAACGTGCCCAGGATCGTGAGCAGGAACGAGAGCACGACCAGCGTCACGTTCCACTTGCGCAGCATGCCACGCTTTTCCTGGATCATGATGCTGTGCAGGAACGCCGTCACCGTGAGCCACGGGAGGAACGACGAGTTCTCCACCGCGTCCCACGCCCAGTAACCGGCCCACCCGAGCTCCACATACGCCCACCACATGCCGAGCACGATGCCGATGGTGAGAAAGAACCACGAGACCAACGCCCAACGACGCACCGCGCCAAGCCACTGCGCATCGAGCTTGCGCGTGACGAGCGCCCCGATGGCGAACGCAAAGGGGATCGCGGTCCCGACATACCCCAGATAGAGCATCGGCGGATGCGCCGCCATGCCGGGATTCTGCAGCTGCGGGTTCATGCCGCGGCCGTCGGCCGGAATCCAATCGAGACGCTCGAACGGATTCTCCGCGAACGCCATCGTCATGAGGAAGAACAACGCAACGACACCCAGCGTCCCCGTCACGTACGGCATCATCTCGCGGTTCGTCGTGCGGTTGGTAAACACCGCAACCGCCGCATAAAACGTCATGATGAGCGACCAGAACAGCAGCGAGCCTTCCTGACCGGCCCAGAACGCCGTGAAGAGATAGACCTTGGGCAGATTGGCGCTCGTGAACGACGCGACGAACTTGATGGAAAAGTCGTGCGTGAACAGCGCCGTCCAGAGGCCGATCGAGGCCAGCAGGGTAAAGCCGAACGTGGCATACATGGCCCGTTCGCCGCTCTTGATCAAATCGGGGCGGCCCTGCATGCCGCCTGCAAAGGACACCGTGGTCGTCCAGGCCGCCATGAGCAGGGCGATCCAGAGCGACAGCTCACCAACGAGAATCATGACGCCTCGCGCCGTGCGCGCTGGCCGAGCGCGGACACGCGCCCGGCGCGTGGGTTACGCCTTGGGAATCGAAGCGGGGTGTTCCCCGCCGGCAGGGTTCTGCCCGGGCTGGCCGGGCGCGTTCTCGTAGCGCGATGCGCATTTCGCGAGCAGCGTCGTTGCCTGGAACACGCCGTTGCTGTCGAGACGGCCTTCCACGACGATATCGACACCGTCGGTGAAGGTGTCCGGCGTGACGCCGCGGTAGTGCACCGGATACGTCTTGGTGCCGTCCGTCATCGTGAACGTCAGTTCGCGACCGCCGGGATCGCGCTGTATCGTGCCCGAAACCACGCGTGCGCCAACCTTTACGCCGTTCTTGGAGAAGCGCGGATTGTCCGCCACCTTCGCCGCCAACTCGCCGGGCGTGAGATAGTAGGTAGCCGTCTCGTTGATCGAGCTGGCCATCAGATAGGACGCCGTGCCGAGCACCAGCACGCCGCCGAGCAGGAACTTGTTGCGAGCTTTCACGGGGTCGCCGTCCTGTAGGGTCCGGAGGGTATACCGAAAGATAGCGCGGGAACGTCACGGAAGCACAGCAAGCGATAATGTTTGTCGGGAACGCCGTGATCCAGAGCGTGGATCAGTCGAGATCGCGGGCCCAGGCCAGCGCCGCGCGCACCGCGCGTCGCCACCCGGCATAAGAGTAGCTCGCCGAGGCGGCTCCTGGTTCCGTCGGCGTAAAGCGCGTGAGCTGCCGGCTGGCCAGAAACGCGTCGCCCGACGTCCACACCCCGCACGCCAGTCCCGCCAGGCCGGCGGCACCGAGCGCCGTGGTCTCCACCATCGCCGGCCGGTCCACCGGCACGCCCAGGACATCGGCCTGGAATTGCATCAGCCAGTCATTGCTGGATGCGCCACCGTCGACGCGGAGCCGGTCGAACGCGACGTTCCCCTGGGCCCGCATATCTCCCAGCACATCCCGGGTGGCATACGCCATGGCCTCGAGGGCGGCCCGGGCCAGATGGGCCTGCGTCGTGCCGCGGGTAAGTCCCACGATGGTGCCGCGCGCATTGGGCTCCCAATCGGGGGCGCCAAGGCCGGTCAGCGCCGGCACGAAGTAGACACCGTCGTTGGATGGGAGCGAGGCGGCCATGGCCTCGGTCTCGGCGCTGGTGGTAATGATCCCCAGCCCGTCGCGGAGCCACTGGACCGCCGCGCCGGCGACGAATACCGAGGCCTCGAGGGCAAACACCGGCTCCCCGCGTTCGTTGCACGCAATGGTGGTGAGCAGCCCCGAGCCGGACGCCGCTCGGTGGGCGCCGGTGTTGAGAAGCAGGAAGGCCCCCGTGCCATAGGTGTTCTTGCCGTCGCCCGCCTGCCACCCGCCCTGTCCGAACAGGGCCGCCTGCTGGTCGCCGGCAATGCCGGCAATGGGTAACTCCACCCCGAGGGTTGCCATGGTGGACAGGCCCACGCTCCCACTCGAGGGGACCACTCGCGGCAGCAGCGTCGCCGGCACCCCGAACAGCGCGCACAGCTCCGGGCTCCAGGCGCGGGTGTTGATGTCGTACAACATCGTGCGCGACGCATTCGTGTGGTCGGTGACGTGCACCGTCCCGCCGGTGAGGTGCCAAATGAGCCAACTGTCGATGGTGCCGGTACACAGCTCGCCCGCGTCGGCGCGTCGGCGGTTGTCTCCCTGCGCCAGCAACCACTCGAGTTTGCTGGCGCTGAAGTACGGGTCGGTCACGAGCCCCGACAGGTCCCCAATGCGCGTCGCGTGCGGCGCGAGCTCTGCACAGCGGGCTGCCGTCCGGCGATCCTGCCAGACGATGGCCCGATGCACGGCGCGCCCGGTGGCCCGCTCCCAGAGGACGATCGTTTCGCGCTGATTGGTGAGGCCGATCGTCACAGGCGCGTCGGCTCCGTCTCGCTTGGCATTGGCCATCGCTTCACGGGCGGCCGCGAGCGTGCGTTCGAGAATTTCGTGCGCGTCGTGCTCGACCCATCCTGGCGCGGGATAATGCTGGGTGATCTCGCGGTATGCGCGGCCGACGACGCGGCCATCGCGGGCGATGACGAGACAGGTGGTGCCGGTCGTACCTTGATCGATGGCGAGAACAGTCACAGAACGCTCAGGGTGAAGGGCGGGGTCACGAGTCCGCGATCCGTCAGGTACGCGGTGACGAGATGATGTGGCGTGACATCGAACGCAGGATTCCAGGCGGGCACGCCCGGTGGCAGCGCACCGAGTTCATCGCGATCGCGATACTCGATGATGATGTCACGACCGGCAGGCGTCGCAGGATCGATCGTGTTCCATGGCGCCGCCACGACAAAGGGGATGCCGTGCGCCTTCGCCGCGAGCGCGACCCCGTAGGTGCCGACCTTGTTGGCGACATCCCCATTGGCGGTAATGCGGTCGGCGCCGACGATCACCACATCGACCTGTTGTTGGGCCAACAGTGATGCCGCAGCGCCGTCGGGCAGTACGGTGACGTTGATCCCGGCCCGCGAGAGCTCCCAGGCGGTCAGGCGCGCCCCCTGCCGCAGGGGGCGGGTTTCGTCGGCGTAGACGGTCACGAGCCGGCCGGCCGCATGCGCCGCGTACACCGGCGCCAACGCGGTCCCCATACCGGCGGTGGCCAGGGCGCCGGCATTGCAGTGCGTGAGAATGCGCGAGCCGTCGGGAATGAGTGGAAGCCCGTGTTGACCGATGGCCCGACACATGGCGACGTCCTCCTGCCGAATGACCTCGGCCTCCAGCCGCAAGGTGCTCAGCAGGGTATCGTCGGCGACCAGTGCCGCACAGCGCGCCATCCGCTCGACTGCCCAGGCGAGGTTGACGGCGGTGGGGCGGGCGGCGATGAGCCGCGCGACGTAGTCGGGCAACAAGCGCCTGGCCTGCGCGCCTCGTCCAGTGCTCGCCTGCTCGAGCGCGACCGCGAGGCCAATGGCGGCCGCCACGCCGATGGCGGGCGCCCCGCGCACGGCGAGCGTGCGGATGGCGTCGATGATCTCCGGGAGCTGCTGAAGGTCACGCACGACCTCCTGCGCGGGGAGCAACCGCTGGTCGAGAATGCGCACGGCGCGCGTGTCGGGGGACCAGCCGACGGCAGGGATGGTAAGCACGAGTCAATAGTAGCGGGTGGTACCCCGCGGCGGGGGACGCCGCCCCGCCTTGTGCAGTCGCTAGATTGGGGGAGTGCCGTGCTCCGTCCCCTCCCCGCTTTCTCCGCCCCCATGTCCTACCAGTTTCTGTCCTTCGACGTCGCCGACCGGATTGCCACGATTACCGTGAATCGTCCCGAGAAACTGAACGCGCTCAACGACGCCACGATTGCCGAGCTCGGGGTGGCCATCGACGAAGCGACCGCGCGCGATGACGTCGCCGGCGTCCTGTTGACGGGCGCGGGCCGGGCGTTCGTGGCCGGCGCCGATATCGCCGAACTGCAGAGTCAGTCCCCGCTGGAGGCGCAGCGGCGCGCGCGCGCGGGGCAGGCGATCTTCCGCCGCTTCGAGACGAGCCCCAAGCCCACGGTTGCCGCGATCAACGGCTTCGCGCTGGGCGGAGGGTGCGAGCTGGCGATGGCCTGCCATATGCGCCTGGCGAGCGTCAAGGCGAAACTGGGCCAGCCGGAAGTCAAACTGGGGATCGTCCCGGGCTACGGCGGCACCCAACGATTGCCCCGACTGGTGGGACGTGGCGCGGCGCTGCGGCTGCTGCTCACGGGCGACATGATCGACGCGGCCGAAGCGCATCGGCTGGGACTCGTGGATCAGGTGACGTCCCCCGAGACGCTCATCGAGACGGCGCGCACGCTGCTGTCGACGATGACGGCACACGCCCCCTTGGCACTCGCGGGGTGCATTGAAGCGGTGGACCGCGGGCTCAACGTCACGCTCGACGAAGGGTGCACGATCGAGTCGGACGTCTTCGGCCTGCTGTCGTCGACGGCAGACATGAAGGAAGGGATGCGCGCGTTCCTGGAAAAGCGCGCCCCCACGTTCACCGGCCGCTGAGCGCCCCCCGCGGTGCTCGTGCATCTCGCCGCGCGTGCGTATCGGAACTTCGGCCGTCTCGACGTGCCGGTACCGCCGCACGGGCTCGTCATCATTGGCGAGAACGGGCAAGGCAAGACCAATCTGCTGGAGGCGGTCGCGTATCTGGCGCTGTTGCGCTCCTTCCGTGGCGCGCGCGACCGCGATGTGATCCGCTTCGGCGCTCCGGCGTTTCATGTCCGCGCCACGCTGTCGACGCCGGCGGCGTGGCGGACCGTCAGCGTGGGGTACGAACGCAGTAGCAAGAAGAAACGCGCGATACTCGATGGGGTCGAGCAGCCGCGACTCACCAACGCCTTGGGCGCGCTCCCCTCCGTCGAGTTCTCCCCCGCAGATGTCGCGTTGGTGACTGGTACGCCGGGCGATCGGCGACGCTATCTGGACGTGATGCTCGCCCTGTCGTCACCGGCGTATTTGGTGGCGTTGCAGCAGTATCGCGCGGCGCTGCTCCGTCGCAACGCCGCCTTACGTACGGCCCAGCGCGAGGTGGGACGCGGACAGGAGCACGACGCGCGCGTGAGTGTCTGGGAGCCCGTTCTCGCCGAGTCCGGCGGCGTGCTTGTGGCCGCCCGTTATGCCTTCGTGCAGGCGCAGGCCGCTCCGTACGCGCACCTCTGTCAGGCGATCGGCGAGCGCGAGGGCGCCCTGCTCCGCTACACGAGCGTCGGCGGCACCAACACTGAGGCGCAGAGCACCAGCAGCGCGGCACAGACCGACGCCTTGGCGGGCGCGTATGCGCAGCAGCGGAGCCACGAAATGCGGCGTGGCGTGACGCTCGTGGGTCCCCATCGCGACGAGCTGCACCTGCACCTGGGCGGGCGCGACCTGCGCACGTTCGGGTCGGCGGGTCAACAACGCAGCGCCGCCATCGCCTTACGGCTCCTCGAACTCGCTACGCTCACGGACGCGATCGGGTACGCGCCGCTCTTGCTGCTCGACGATCCCTTCGCCGAACTCGACCTCGGCCGCGTGGGGCGCGTGTTGGCCTTGCTCGAAGAGGCGGGCGCCTCGCAGGTGCTGCTGGCGGTGCCACGCGACGCGGACATCCCGGAGGCGTTTACCCGTCTCGAACGCCGCACCATGCGCGATGGGGTACTGAGCGAGGGCGTGTCGTGAGCGAACAGAAGCGCACCCCATCCACGCTCGGCGACGTGCTGGCGTCGGTGCTCAAGAAAGCCGGGTTGACCGATCGGGTAGCGCAGGCCTCGGTCATCCCCGAATGGCCGACGCTGGTGGGCCCGCAGATTTCGGGGGTGACGGAGCCGCTCATGCTGCAGCAGGACGGCACCCTGGTGGTGATGGTGAAAACGCACGCGTGGATGCAGGAACTGACGTTTCTGGAGCCGGAGCTGCTCAAGTCGCTCAATCGGAATACGTCGCGTCCGCCGGTGATGAAGCTGCGCTGGATGCTACGCCGGTAAGAGGTCACCGGGCCGGTTTGCGGTCAATTCCTAAGTTGTTATTGGGCAATTACTTACATCGACGCTGCCGGGTTGCTTGTCGCCCCCGCCTTTGGTATATTTGGGGGTTGTGTTTCCGGGCCAGTTCTTGCCCTTCAATCCCTCCGGCAGCTCCTCATCACAATGGCTAACAGCAGCGCAGAGTCCGACAAGGAGTACGGTGCAGGTCAAATCACCGTTCTCAAGGGACTCGAAGCAGTCCGCAAGCGCCCCGGCATGTACATCGGCTCGACGTCGGCGCGCGGTCTGCACCATCTCGTGTACGAGGTCGTGGACAACTCGATCGACGAAGCGATGGCCGGTCATGCCAAGCGCATTTTCGTCACGATCCACGAAGACAATTCCATCACCGTCGAGGACGACGGCCGCGGGATTCCCGTGGACGTGCATCCCATCGAGAAGATGCCGGGCGTGGAAATCGCGCTGACGGTGCTGCACGCCGGTGGCAAGTTCGAAAAGGACGCATACTCCGTGTCCGGTGGGTTGCACGGCGTCGGTGTCTCGGTGGTGAACGCGCTCTCCGACCAGCTGAAGGTATGGGTGAAACGCGAGGGCAAGGAGCACTACATGGACTTCGAACGTGGCACCACCACGACGAAGCTCAAGGTGTTGCGTGCCGTGGGTGCGCGGGAGACCGGCACCAAGGTGTGGTTCAAGCCCGACGGCACGATCTTCCAGGACACCACGCGCTACGAGTGGGCGACGCTCGCGAACCGCCTGCGCGAGCTGTCATATCTCAACAAAGGCATCCAGATCACGCTGCGCGACGAACGGCCTGAAGAGTTCAAGGACAATCGGCCGCGCGAAGAGCTGTTCTGGGCCACTGGCGGTCTCAAGGACATGGTGGGGTACCTCAACGGCAGCAAGAAGCCGTTGCACCCGGATGTCGTGTACCTCGATACTACCCGCGATGGCATCGCCATCGAAGTGGCCCTGCAGTACAACGACAGCTACGCCGACACCACGTTTTCCTTCGTCAACAACATCAATACGCACGAAGGCGGCACGCACCTTACGGGCTTCAAGAGCGCGCTCACCTCGGTGATCAACAAGTACATCGAGCGGTCGAGCAGTCTCAACAAGAAAGACAAGGAGATGCGGCTCTCCGGCGACGACGTGCGCGAGGGCATCACCGCCGTGTTGTCGGTCAAGGTGCGCGAACCGCAGTTCGAAGGGCAGACCAAGACCAAGCTGGGCAACTCCGAGGCCGAAGGCGCGGTGCGCAGCGTGATGAACGAACTGCTCACGCAGTATCTCGACGAGCACCCCAAAACCGCCAACGCCATCATCGACAAGGCGATGTCGGCCGCGCGCGCGCGCGAAGCGGCGCGCAAGGCGCGCGACCTCACCCGCAAGAAGTCGGCGCTCGACGTGGCCGCCCTTCCCGGCAAACTGGCCGACTGCTCACTCTCCGACCCCGCGCTCTGCGAGATCTATCTCGTCGAGGGCGACTCCGCCGGTGGTTCGGCCAAACAGGGTCGCAAGCGTGACTTCCAGGCCATTCTCCCCTTGCGGGGCAAGATCATCAACGTGGAAAAAGCGCGCTTCGACAAGGTGCTCAACAACGAAGAAATCCGCACGATCATCACCGCGATCGGCACGGGCATCAAGGATGAGTTCGATCTTGCCAAGACGCGCTATCACAAGATCATCATCATGACCGACGCCGACGTGGACGGTGCGCACATCCGCACGCTGTTGCTCACGTTCTTCTATCGGCAGATGCCGGAGCTCATCGACGCGGGCTACATGTACATCGCGCAGCCCCCCCTGTACCGCGTAGCCAAGGGCAAGGAAGAGTTCTACGCATACTCCGAAAAGGAACGCGACGGCTACGCCGAGCGGCTGGGCGGACCGGACGGGCGTGGCAACATCATGATCCAGCGCTACAAGGGCCTCGGCGAAATGAATCCCGAGCAGCTCTGGAAAACGACGATGGACCCGGAAACACGCACGATGCTGCGCGTGACCATGGAAGACGCCGTGCTCGCCGACCAGACGTTCCAGACGCTCATGGGCGACGAAGTCGAACCGCGCCGTCTGTTCATCGAGACCAACGCGCGCTTTGTGAGCAACCTCGACATCTGATCGGGGCAGATACATACACACGAGGCGCCCTCTGCGTGCAGAGGACGCCTCGTGTGCGTTTGCGAAGAGGTCGCTCGGGCATGGGTCGCCGTCGCGCGAAGGGACTCGCGAAACGTGTATCGCTGAGAAATGTCCTATCCGTGAACGGTTTCGTGAACGCCACCAGGAGTCACACCCCTCGGCGTTCAGCCGTTGTTCGTGCCACCGAATTGCACCGCGTAGGTCGACCCCGTCTTTCGGGGGTCACTGAACACGGCGCCCGCCTTGCGCGCGTCATGGCAACAGGACACGCCCACCATGGCGACTTGGGGCGCGTTGGGAGACGGCACCGCAATGGCGTCGGTGTTCGGCGTGTGTTTCCGTTTGACTGGACCAGGAAGACAAACCGGCTGTCAGCGTGAGCCGACAGCCGGAGCAACCAACCTCGGGGATACGCTTACGGTGTCGTGATCTGGCCCTTGGCCTGCCGTCCGAGCTGGCTCGAGAAGTTGAGCGCGACGGTAATGAGGGCGCCGAAGAGGAACGTGAACGCGACGTAGCAGACCGTCGTGACCGTCGGCTCCATGCCGCCCATGGGGCTGGGGGTCGAGATGTACATCAGCAGGCCGTAGAGGCCGAGCAGCGGCAGGACTGCGCCGGCGGCGACCAAGCTGAGAAGACGGTTCGTAGACGGAGAAAGCATCGCGAGTCGGACAGGGGTGCCGCAGCACCGGTGAACGGAACGCGGCCAAAGGCCGCCAACGAGCCAAAGCTAGACGCTCTGGTGGTCAACAGGGAGTGGGGTCGCGGAGTTCCCCTTATGCGTCGGCATCCCACCGCTCCACACCCGCCTCGGTCACGCGGTGCGATATGAGGGGGAGCGGCGGGTCGGCGTCGTCGGCGAGGCGAATGGCTTCGCGCAGCGTGGCCCGTCCCGAGGCCACCCCCGCCCCGTCGCGGGCAAAGATGGTGGCGAGTGGTTCGCCGGCCCGCACCACATCGCCGGGTCGTGCGGTGATGACAAATCCGACCGTCGGGTCCACGGTGTCCTCCACGCGGGTCCGTCCGCCACCCAAGGCGGTAATGCCGCGCCCAATGGCCCGGGGCTCCACCTGGGCCACCACCCCATCTCGGGGCGCCAGATACAGCTCGCATTCGGCGGCCTGCGGGAGCAGCCCAGGATCGTCGACCACGGCCGGGTTGCCCCCCTGCGCCTCGATGATCTTCTGGAACGTGCGGGCGGCGCGGCCGCTAGAAATGGCCACCTCCATTCGACGGCGCGCCTCATTGCGATTTTCGGCGGCACCGCCCAACACCAGCATCTCCGCGCCAAGCGCGTAGGTGACCGTCATGAGATCGGCAGGGCCCTCGCCGCGGAGCGCCGCAATGGACTCCTCGACTTCGATGGCGTTTCCACACGCGCGGCCGAGTGGACGGTCCATGGCCGTGAGCAGCGCCACCGCTGGGCAGCCGTGGTCAGCCCCGAGCGCGATCATGGTTTCGGCCAGGTGCAGCCCGCGATCGAGCTCGGGGAGGAACGCGCCGGACCCGCGCTTCACATCGAGCACCAGCCCCGTGAGCCCTTCGGCCAGTTTCTTCGACATGATGCTCGCCGCAATGAGCGGAATGCTTTCTATCGTCGCGGTGGCGTCGCGTAAGGCATACAGCTTGCGATCGGCGGGCGCAATTTCGGTGGTCTGCCCAATGAGGACGCACCCGAGCGCTTCCAGTTGCTTCGTCGCGCGCGCCAACGACAGATCGGTGCTGAATCCCGGGATCGACTCGAGCTTGTCGAGGGTACCACCGGTATGGCCGAGCCCACGTCCCGACATCATGGGTACCGCCACGCCGCACGCGGCGACCAACGGCGCGAGGACCAGGGAGACCTTGTCCCCAACACCACCGGTGGAGTGCTTGTCCACGCGCCCCACCGTGAGATGCTCGAGCGAGAGTGTCGCGCCGCTCTCGAGCATGGCGTTCGTGAGCGCCACGATTTCGTCGCGATCAAGCCCGACGAAGCAGATGGCCATTACCAAGGCGGCCATCTGGTAGTCGGGCACTTCACCGGCGGCGTATGCCTTCATGAGGAGGCGCCATTCGACGGCCGAAATCCGCCCGCCGTCGCGCTTCCGTTCGATAAGTGATCGTGCATCCATACGTGCTGCCAACCTATACCGCCACCGACCCCGCTGCACCTTTTCGCGCGGCCCCCGCGCGCCGAGCTGTTCGCGCAGCGACCGCGGCGATGCTCGCGAGTGCCGTGTGGGGAGGCGGGTTCGTGCCTGTGGCTGCCGCGCAGACGGCGGCGGTGGCCGCGCGCGTCGCCGAGCCCACGTCGTACGAGGAACTCTGGCAAGCGGCCGCCGTCGCGGTTGACCAAGGGGAATTCGAGCGCAACGAGAGTACGCGCAGCGCGCTCTTTGCCACGGCGACGCGCTATGCGCGGCGCGCAGTGGCGCTCAATGCGAACGACCCCGAAGGCCATTTTCAGTTGGCGCGCGCCGTCGGACGGACCGCATTGGCTCTCGGGCCGCGTGATCGTGTGAAGTACGGCGTCGAGGTGCGCGAGCACGCCTTGAACGCCCTGCGCATCCAGCCCCGGCACCCCGGCGCGCTCCATGTGATGGGCGTGTGGAACGCCGAAATCATGCGCCTTGGCGGCATCAGCCGGGCCGTCGCGAAGGCCTTTCTTGGCGGGCAGATCTTCGGAAGTGCCAGCTGGGCGGAAGCGGCGCGCTATCTCGAGCAGGCGGTGCAGGTCGAGCCCGGCCGGCTGGTGCACCACCTCGATCTGGCGCGCATTTATCGCGATATGGGTCGCACGGCAGATGCACGCAGCGAGTACAACACCGCGCTGCGGTCTGCCACCCTCGACGCCAACGACGCCGTCTACCGGCAGCACGCCGGCGACGAACTCCGCCGTTTGCGCTGACTCGCAGGCCCCGCACCAGGCGGTGAGTCGTCTGCGGCTGCCGCCGACCGGCTACCGCCGACCGGCTGCCGGTCACCGGCTACCGGTTACCGGCTACCGGCTGCCGGTCACCGGCGTGCATCCTCAGACATCGAGATTCCGGCGGACCTCGCGCGCGAGATCGCGACTGCGCTTGAGGCTACGGCGCGCCAGCCGGCGCGCCAGCCGATCCGTGTCCTCGCGCAGGTCGCTCACCGCTTCGCTGCTGCGCGCATACAGCTTGCGAGCGCCACGTCGCAGCTGACGGCGCGTGTCTTCGCCCGATGACGGTGCCAGCAGGAGTGCGGCACCGGCGCCCAACGCGGCACCGACAAGCAGCCCGATGCCGAGCGCCCGCCCATCCAGGCGACGGTCCGCGGAGGCCTTGCGGATCAGCCCTTCGTCTCTCCGATTATACATGTATTCCCCCGCGCCCGTGGCGCGCGTTGTGAAGACCCAGGACGCCGCAGTCTGGCGCTCGGCGAGCGCGCCCGCCAGCGGTAGATTCCTGACATGCCTGTCGTCCCTGTCGCTACCGCCCAACGCGCCGCCGAACTCCGTACGGAGTTGGCCCGCGCGCAACATGCGTACTACGTCCTCGATCAGCCGGCACTCTCCGATCTGGACTATGACCGCCTGTTTCGTGAGCTGCAGACCCTCGAAGCAGAATACCCCAGCCTGCAGTCAGAAGATTCACCGACCCATCGTATTGGGGCTCCGGTGCAATCGGCGTTCCAGCCTCATCGTCATCTGGTGCGCATGCTGTCGCTCGACAATGCGTTCGACCACGCCGAGCTGCAGGCGTTCGAACAATCCATCGAACGCGTCGTCGGTGACGCGATTCACACGAGTGGCTACACGGTCGAGCTCAAGATCGATGGTGCGGCCATCGCGCTCACCTACCGCGATGGCGTGCTGGTGACGGCGGCGACCCGCGGCGATGGGACCGAAGGGGAAGATGTCACGCCGAACATCCGCACCATCCGCGATGTTCCGCTGCGGTTGCGTGGCGAGGGGCATCCGCCGCTCATGGAAGTGCGCGGAGAGGTGTATCTGCCCTTTGCCGGGTTCGAGCGGATGAACGAGGCACGTGTGGCGGCCGGTGAGCCCGTCTACGTCAATCCGCGGAACGCGGCGGCGGGATCCATGCGGCAGCTCGATCCGTCCATTACGGCGCAGCGTCCGCTCCGCTTCTTCGGCTATGCGGCCGTGCTTCCCGACGGTGGCGTTCCGGCGCGCACCCAGTGGGAACTGCTCGAGACGCTGAGCGCCTGGGGCGTACCGGTTGCACCGCACCGGCAGCGCTGCCACTCCATCGAGGAAGCCGGCGCCTGGGCACACACCATCGAACACGAAACGCGTGCCGTGTTGGGCTTTGCCATCGACGGGGGCGTCGTCAAGGTGAACGCTTTGTCGGTGCAGGACGAACTCGGCATTCGGAACGATCGCACGCCACGCTGGGCCGTCGCGCGCAAGTTTGCGCCCGATATGGCGGTCACGCGCCTCAATGCGATCGAGGTGAACGTGGGCCGTACCGGCGTGCTCACGCCGTTCGCCGTGCTCGAACCGGTCGATGTGGGGGGGGCGACGGTGACGTACGCCTCGTTGCACAACGCCGATCAGATTGCGGCGAAGGATTTGCGCGAAGGGGATTACGTGCAGGTGGTGCGCGCGGGCGACGTCATTCCGTATGTGCTGGGGCCCGTGCCCGAGCGACGCCCCGGCAGTGCAGTGCCGTGGCGGATTCCCACCGTCTGCCCCAAATGTGGCTCCCCCGTCGCGCGGTACGGTGATGACGTCGCGAGCTACTGCACGAACGTCGCGTGTCCCGGGCGTCAGCTCGAAGGGCTGGTGCACTTCGCGAGTAAAGACGCGATGGACATCGATGGGCTGTCCTACGCGCGCATTCAACAGCTGCTCGACGCGGGGCTCATCCACGATTTTGGCGATCTGTTCGACGTGACCGTCGCGCAGCTCACCGCGCTCGAGCGTTTCGCGCAGAAGAGCGCGGAGAATCTTGTCGCGGCGATTGCCGCAGCCAAGCAGCAACCGCTGTCGCGTCTGCTCTTCGGGTTGGGCGTGCGGCACGTGGGGGCGCAAGCCGCGCAGCTCCTGGCTCGGCACTTCGGTTCGCTCGACGCGATGATGACGGCGACCACGGCGCAGCTTGGCGACGTGCGCGGCATCGGCGACATCATCGCGTCGAGCGTGGCCGGATATTTCGACGATCCCACCGCGCGGCGGCTGCTGGAGAAACTGCGAGCGCGCGGCCTGCGCTTCGACGAGCCCAACGCGGTCCAGGCCGATGGGCCGCTTACCGGGGCGACGATCGTGTTGACGGGGACGCTGCCGACGCTCAGCCGCGGCGACGCGACGGCGCTGATCGAGAAGGCGGGGGGGCGGATTACCAGCAGCGTCTCGAAGAAAACCACCGTCGTGGTGGCGGGCGACGAGGCGGGCAGCAAGCTGGACAGGGCCCGGGAACTGGGGGTGCCGGTCATCGACGAAGCTGAGCTGTTACAGCGGGTGGCAGCGCGTGGGAACGCGAAGTGACCCGCTCATCATTTGGCCACGGGCATGGAGCGTTACACGGGGTGCCGCTTGACGTGACGCCTGAAGTTAGCGAGCGTCACACAAGCATGAGTCCTGTCTCCAGCATCCAGCCCCGCACGGTTGCGCTTCCGGTCGAGTTTTTCGCCGGGCTGCGCTTGTCTGCCTTGGCCGCGAGCGGCCCCCCCGCAGTTCTCCAAGTGGACGCCATCCGCGACGCCGGCTATGCCGCTGGGGCAGCGCTCTACGACCATTTCGCCAACTGGCTCGCCGAACAGGGCGAATTGCCCCCCGACAAGCTGTCGGATGAGCGATTCCCGGGGATGCTCGAGGCATTCTTCCATGGCATGGGCTGGGGGCGCATGGAGCTGCGGCCGCTGAGCAACGCGGTCATGGCGCTCGACGTATCCGAGTGGAGCGAGGCCACCGATTCGGCCGGCGGGTGCCTGGTGACCACCGGGGTATTTGCCGGTTTCTTTGGCCGACTCGCCGACGCCCCGATCAGCGTGCTCGAGGTCGACGGGGTGCGCGAGGGCCCGGGGCGCTCGCGCTTTCTGCTGGGGTCTGTCGATGTGATGGGCTACGTCTGGGAAGCGATGGAACGCGGTATTTCCTACGACCACGCTGCCGCAAGCGCCTGACCCACGCGGAGGGGCCGGTCGCTTCTGTGGCTACCGCTGGCCCGGCAGGAGACCGGAGTACTTGGCGTTGGGTTCGAGCTCGCCGTCGACGAACACCTCGCGATCCCAGGGCAGTACGATCATCGACTGCGTGGCGAGCGCATAGTAGTCGACCGCGTGGCCGCCGGTTTTGACGAGGACTGCCGTGCGCACTTCGCGGGCACCGGCATTGACGAGGGAACCGACCGCAAGCCGCATGGTGGCCCCGGAGTCGCAGGTGACGTCGGCCAGCAGAACCCGCTTCCCTCGCACCTCTGCCGGTGCGGCACCGAACACGGCCGGCGTCTCCCGGATCTGCTCGGCGTTGTAGCGTCGCGAGATGAGAATGGAGTGAAAGGGCAGCTCGAGAATGGCCGCCACGGCAGCGCCCGGCACGACGCCGGCCGTGGCGATGCCGACCACCATATCCGGCATCCATTCGCGTCCGACGCGAACGGCCAGTGCGCGGGAGAGCTCACCAAAGAGTGGCCAGTCCACGATCACCACGCCTTTGGACGGATCGGGGGCATACGGTTGCGGCACAGTCATTCCTCGGCTCCTCTGGGGTCTCCTCCAGTGTAGCCGTTGCTGCCCCCTCGCGCTATTCAGCGATCGTCGCCCTTGTGGGGCGACAGCTTGTAGGGGACCTGCTGCACCGATAGGTTTTGGGGGTTGGCTGTGCATCGGACGAATCGATCGCAGCATTCCTTCTCCTCTCACGATTCACTGCGCGCGCATGACTTGGTGGCGCCGCCTCGTGGGCGGCTCGTCCGGAAGAGATTCGAAACAGCCGGACTTTCTGGCTGAAGCGCTCGATCTCGAGTCACGTGGTGATTACGCGAACGCGTTGACGTCGTATCGCCTCGCCTTGCGCGAGCGCCCCGACGATCTGCGCGTTCTGCAGAACATCGCCATTGCCTTCTCCAGAACGAGCCAGCCGGAAGAGGCCATTCGCACATATCGCCGCGCCCTGCAGATCGATCCGGATCTGGCGGGCGCGCACTACGGTCTCGCCTTCCTGCTCCTGAAGCGCGGCGAGACCGCCCATGCTGGTATGCATCTGGAAGGGTTTCTCCGCACCACACGCGCCGACGATCCCGCGTCGGCCAGGTTCCGCACTCACGCCGAACGCACGCTCGCTGAACTCAGCGGGCAGCAGGCGTACGACGCGGGCGCTCGGGACGAATTCAACGACGGGGCGGCCGACGCATCGGCCGAGGGCTGACGTGGGGCGAGTACTGTCAATTGTCAGTCAGAAGGGGGGGGTTGGAAAGACCACGACTGCGGTCAATCTCGCGGTGGCGTTTGCCCGCCGCGGCCTGAAGACGCTGTTGGTCGACGCCGATCCCCAGGGGGCGGTGCGCTATGGCGTCGGGCTGCGGCGTGGCCACCCCACGGTGGGCTTCGACGACTACTTGCGCGGCGGGCATGCGCTGCGCGACGTGATCCTTCCCACCGCGATGCCGTGGCTGCGCGTGATCCTCGCTGGCAGCATCAGCGATGCCGCCGATCACACCGCGTTTCAGAGGCAGGTAGGCGAGACGACGGTGCTGGCCGAACTCCTCGCGATGGCTCGGGAACGGTGTCACGTGGTCGTCGTCGACACGCCGCCGGGACTCGGGGCGATCACCCGCCGCGTGCTCGCCGCGAGTCAGCATGTCGTGGTTCCGTTACAGTGCGAACCGCTGGCGCTGCAAACCACCCCGCAGATTCTGCGCGCCATTCAGGACGTCGTCGCGGAAAACGAAGAACTCACGCTCGAAGGCATTCTGCTGACGATGTTCGAGGCGGGGAACCCGGCGAGTGAGCGGGTAGTACACTACGTCCGTGAGCACCTTCCGCAGCACCTCGTGTTCGGCACGGTGGTTCCGCGCACCTCTGCCACCGCCGATGCCTTCGCCGTTGGGCAGCCGGTGGTGTTGCGGGCACCCGCCGATCCCGCGAGTCAGGCGTACGTGAACATCGCCACGCACCTCGCCGAACGATTCGCGTGACCCATCGTGCCTTGCTCGTCGTGGCCGCAGCGACGTTCGCGATGGCCGCCGCGTGCGCCGAAGTGGGCACCGCGCCCGACGTGCCGGCGGCCATCGAACTGCCACCGTTTCCCTACCCGTCGGTCGTCGTGGGCGATACGCTCCGCGACGAGGCGGGCATCGCCACGCCCGTGCGTGCGCTCGTGCGCAATTCGGCCGGGGACATCATCACGGGCGCAACCCCGTCGTACCTGTACGCGGATTTCTTGCGGGATACGGCCCTGCTGGTCAATGCGACCACCGGCACGGTGGTCGCCCGGCGCGCCGTGACCGATGGGCGGATCGCGGCCCGCATAGGGACGACGCTCCAGGTGTTGCGCCCCCTCATCGCCACCGTGCGTCCCGATACGGCCGGCGCCTCAGCGAACCCCAGCGACCTCATTCTGATCTTTCCCGACACGGGGCGTGCCCGGGCACAGGCCAACACCACCCGCGACATGACGGTGCGTGTCAGAAACCTGCAAACCGCGACGCCGACGGACGTGAATGGCTGGCTGGTACGGTACCAGCTTCTCAGGCCAGCCAACCCGACGAACGACACGTCGGCGGCGGTATTCCTCGTGAACGACAACGGCGGTGCGTCGACGCTCGACACCACCAGCGGCGGGGGAACCGCCAGCCGGCGGGCCCGCGTGCGAGGCAATCTCTTTCCGGCAGCACAAGGAACCGCCCGCGTGGTCGACTCCGTAATCGTGCAGGCCACGGTGACGTACCGGGGGCGACCCGTCACGGGATCCCCGTTCCGATTCGCTGCCGCCGTCATCCGCCCGGCGTCGCAATAGCCAGGAGCGCCGGTTTAGCGCCGGCTCAGCGAACTCGGTCCACGGACGGACTCCCGCCGGTCACGTCGGTACGCCAATTTTCCGTGGCCTACCCCCGGGGCAGCGCGTGGCCTGCGTCTTCCGACGCGCCAGCCGCCCCAGATCAGCCACGTTGGAGATGGCGATGACTTCCTTACCGGCCTCGGCCGTACCGTCCCTGAACAAAACGCTGGCTGGCGTGCCGTCGCCGCTCACTTCGGCGATGGGAGGGCCTCGCCCGGCGCCGGGCACCATCAACGCGCTGTTCTTCAATGCCGTCGAGCGGTACGATCGCGCCGATGCGCTGCTGTATAAAGTGAACGGGGTCTGGGAGCCCACCAGCCATCGCACGATTCTCGAGCGCGTGCGTCGCACCGCGCTGGGGCTGGCCAAGCTCGGCATTGCACCGCAGGATCGCGTGGCCCTCTTGTCGGAGAACCGCCCGGAATGGCTCATTGTCGACTACGCGTGTCTCTGCAGCCTCGTCACCGATGTTCCCATCTACCCGACGCTGCCGGCGGAGCAGATTCCGTACATCCTGAACAACAGCGGTGCACGCGCGATCTTCGTCTCCACCGCCGAACAGGCGCGGAAGGTGGTGTCGGTGCGCGATCAGGCGCCGGGGCTCCAATACATCATCGGCTTCGCGGGCACGAAGGCCGACGGGTGCGACCTGACGCTCGCCGACGTCGAGGCGATGGGCGCCGCCGAGGATTCGCCGGAACGCGCCACGCTTTTCAAGGAGCAGGCGTTGGCGGTCACGCCGACCCAGCTCATCACGCTGATCTACACCTCGGGCACGACGGGGAGTCCCAAGGGCGTGATGCTCACGCAGGACAACATCTACTCCAACGTGATCGCCTCGCGGGACACGATGCCGGTGAGCACCACCGACACGGCGCTCAGCTTCCTGCCCCTCAGCCATATCTTCGAGCGCACGGGAGACTACTTCCTCTTCGCGAATGGCGTGCGCATTGCGTACGCCGAGAGCATCGATACGGTGCCGGTGAACATGAGCGAGGTGAAGCCGTCGCTCATGATGTCGGTCCCGCGGTTGTACGAGAAGATCTATGCGCGCGTTCTCGAGAACGCGGCCTCCAACGGTGGTCTCAAGAAGCAGATTTTCTTCTGGGCCAAGGCCGTTGGCGAGCGGTGGGCCAGTGAAACGCTGGCCGGCCGCGAGCCCGGGGGGCTGCTGGGCCTGCAATACCGGCTTGCCGACACCTTGGTGTTCAGCAAACTGCGTGAACGGACCGGCGGCAACATCCGCTATTTCATTTCGGGCGGGGCGCCGCTGTCCCCGGACATTGCGAAGTTCTTCTACTCCGCCGGCATGGTCATTCTTGAAGGCTACGGCCTCACCGAAACGTCGCCGGTGATTTCGGCCAACAACCTGCGTGAGTACCGCCTTGGCTCCGTGGGCAAGCCAATCGCCGGCGTCGAAGTCCGGATTGCCCGCGACGGCGAGATCCTCACGCGCGGCCCGCATGTGATGTCGGGCTACTACAACAACGAGCAGGCGACGAAGGACGCGATCACCGAAGACGGTTGGTTCCTCACCGGCGACATTGGTGTGCTCGAAGATGGCTATCTCCGGATCACCGATCGGAAGAAGGACATCATCGTCACGGCAGGTGGCAAGAACATCGCGCCGCAGCCCATCGAGAATCTGCTGAAGACCAACAAGTACGTGTCGCAAGCGGTCATGATCGGCGACAAGCGCAAGTTCCCCAGTGTACTCATCGTGCCGGACTGGGATCAGCTGGAGAAGTGGGCGTCACGGAGCCAGATCGTGTGGACGTCACGCGCGGAACTGATGGCGATGCCCACCATTCAGGCGAAGGTGGAAAAGGAAGTGCAGGAGCAGCTCAAGGGGCTCGCCAGCTATGAGATGCCGAAGAAGGTGCTGCTCATCGAACAGGACTTCAGCATTGAACGCGGCGAGCTTACGCCCACGCTGAAGGTGAAACGTCGGGTGATCGACCAGACGTACAAGGCGCAGATCGACGGACTGTACGTCGGTACCGACTGAGCGGCGTCCGGCGTCCTCGCTATCCGACGGCATCCGGCGCGCGTCGGCGGAGCTCGATGAGTCCGCTGGCGCGCGTGGTCACTTCGGCGACCCATTCACGGTCGTCTCGGGCGAGTTCCTTCAGGGCGTCGGGACGCGGGACCGACACGGGCGCGACGATCCGGCCTCCCGGTTTCACCGCGCGCCCGACACTGTCGAGCATGGCCTCGGTGGCGTCGAGGTGGTCGATGGCGGCGGCGGCGAGCGTGGCGACGCCCAGCGGCAGTCGTGCCCCCACCTGCATCTGCGAGGTACGTGGTGCGGTCGCGTCGACACTGACCGGCGCGTTGACCCACAGCTGGGGCACGTTCACCAGCTCGGCGATGGCATGCCCGGCGAGGGCGTAGCGGCCGCTGAGCAGCACGGGGGTGTCCCCGTCGGACAGGCCGAGCAGCGCGGCGAGTCGTATGGGCTCGCTCGGCTGGTCTGCATGGGGGGAGGACGCGTGACGGGCGGGGGTGCCGAAGTGCGCGAGTCCACCCGTGATGGCGAACTCCGCGCCGCAGACGGGGCACGCGAGATCGGCGGCGACGAGCGTGAGACCATCGGTCGCGTGCACGATGGCCACGAGCCACGATTCAGCGTGTGTATTGGGACACCGGAGGGCGTCGAGCAGATCGCGCAGCATGGGCGCAATCTACGCGGCCCATGCCGCAACAGGCCCTATGACCGGCTCAACCGCAGTTCGTCGACATTCACGTGCGCCGGACGGGTGACCGCCCAGAGGACGGCGTCGGCCACATCGGCGGCGCGGAGCATGCTCGCACGCGGCGGGAAGCCCGGGGTGTTGTCGGGGTCGACTGGGTCCCAGATGGGCGTATCGGTCGCTGCCGGCGAGATCAGTGTGGTGCGCACACCGCTCCCCACGCATTCTTCGCGCAAGACTTCGTGCAGCGCGCGGGCGCCGAACTTGCTGGCCGAATACGCGCCGTTGCCGCCGTAGATCTTGCGGTCGGCCACGGAGCCAATGGTGACCACGTGGCCGCGCCGGCGCGCCCGCATGGACGGCAACACCGCGTGCAGCACACGAAACGGGGCCACAAGATTGGCCGCAAGCGTTTGCTCGAAGACCGACGGTGGCATCTCGGCAATGGGAGCAAGCGGGAAGACCCCCGCATTGTTGACCAGCAGATCCAAGGCGCCCTCGGCGTCGTGAACGACCGCGTCGAGCGTGGCCTGCACCTGCACCGCATCCATGAGGTCACACGGATAGGCGCTTGCCCCAGCACCCAATTCGGCCGCCAGCTCGTCGAGTGGCGCGCGCGATCGCGCCACGAGCAACACGCGCGCTCCTGCGTCGGCGAGCGCGGTCGCCACGGCGCGACCGATCCCGCGCGAGGCGCCCGTCACGAGCGCCGTCTGGCCGCTCAACAGCATGCCGGCTCCGGACGGGACACCGGTTCAGTACGCCGTCGGCGAATGCGCGAGCCGAAGGAACTCGCTGCGCGTCTTGGAGTCGTCGCGGAAGAGCCCGCGCATGCTCGAGGTGATCGTACGCGAGGACTGCTTCTCGACCCCACGCATCATCATGCACAGATGGACCGCTTCGATGACCACGCCGACCCCCTTGGGCTGCAGCGTTTCCTCGAGGGCGTCGGCGATCTGCTCGCCCAAGCGCTCCTGCACCTGCAGGCGACGCGCAAAGACGTCGACGACACGCGGCAGCTTGGACAAGCCCACGATCTTGCCGTTGGGGATGTACGCCACGTGCACCTTGCCGAAGAACGGCAGCATGTGATGTTCGCACATCGAGTACATCTCGATATCGCGCACCATCACCATATTCTCGTGGCTTTCTTGAAAGAGCGCGTCGCCGATGACCTCGGCGGCGGTCTGATTGTAGCCACGCGTCAGCCACATCATCGCCTTGGCCACGCGGCTTGGCGTCTTCAACAGTCCATCGCGCGCCGGATCTTCGCCCAGAAGCTCCAGCTGACGGCGGACCATGGCCTCGTAGTTCGACAGGTCCCCTTCGACCGCAAAGTCGCCGGGTTCCACCACGTTGACGGCCGCACGTCCCGACACCACCGCACTGACCGGTCGGATCACGTCCTTACTCCCCTTCGTAGTCGACATAGTTGTTCTCGGTTTCCCAAAGCCGCAGGCGAACCAGCTGCGCAGGGGCGATGGCGGGAGCGAGCAGACGCCACATGGCCACGACCACGTTCTCCGTGGTGGGATTGATTCCCTGCATGTACGGCACGTCGATGTTGAAATTGCGGTGATCGGTTTCGTTGATCACCTCGCGTTCCACCACGTCCCGCAGGTGCCCCAAATCGATGACGTATCCCGTCCGTTCATCCACCGAGCCACGGACCGACACTTCGAGCTCGTAGTTGTGGCCGTGCCAGTTCGGATTGTTGCACTTGCCGAACAGGCGGGTGTTCTCGGCATCCGGCAGGGCCGGGTTGTGAACACGGTGCGCCGCATTGAATCGGAGTCGGCGTGTCACGGTAACGATTGGCATGCTGGTTAATCGTCCGAAACGGCAGAAGGTTCCGGCAGACCGCCCTGGCCGGAGGGAGGAACCGCCGGTGAGCGCGTCCAACCGTACCGGTCCGGTCGGTCGAAAAAAACGGAAGCCCCGCCGTAGTGGCGGGGCTTCCGTGAAATACGGGAACGAAGAGGGTGATCTTGAAGCCCAAAGAAAAAAATGAGACTCGCACCGCGCTACCGCCTTCCCCGCACTGGGGCATGACGTTCACCCGTGTGTTGAATCCTCTCTGAGGACTTATCGGCTCAAGAAGTAAATCCTCCCCGCCCCGCGTCTTTTGCACCATGTCCATCGTTACGACGCATAGTGTAGGGAGCGGTCACGGAACACGCAATCGGGAATTCGAGTAGATTGTGGCATGGATCTCTCCCTCCTTGCCGGAATCGTGATGCTCGCCGTCTGGGGCGTGGTCACCGTCACCACCGAAGCACCGGGCTGGGTGCACCTGCTGCTCACCGCAGGGGTGTTCATCATCATCTGGCGCATGGTGGTGCGCGACACGCCCAGCGGCCCCAAGCGCCCGTAAGACCGGGCGCCGCCGCGGGTCAGATCTCCCAGTTCGACAGCACCATCCCCTCACGGGGAGGGATTTCGTTCCATCCATGTGCGCTCATGCGCAGATCGGTCCATCGGACGCGCGCCCCCAGTGTGACGAACGTGCGATACGCCTCGGGGTAGTCGCCCTGCAGCCGCACCGCCAGCCGACGCGTTCCACTCCGTCGGGCGAAGTCCGTAAGCGCACGCAACATCTGCGACAGATCCGACCGCCGCGCCAGCACGAGCTTCAGCACGCGCAGTTCATCCCGATTGCGCCCTTCCACCAGCGGGACGGTATGGCACAGGGCGAAGCCGTCCGGCGCCTGCGGTGTACCGAGCAGTAGCGTGTCACCTATGCGCAACCGGTCCGTGATGTCGATCTCACGCGTGAAGTCATAGCCGGGCACGACCCGCTCGGTGAGCGCGTGACACGCCGTGACGGCCGCGAGCTTGTCGGCTCCGGACAACTGCGACAGCAACATCGGTGGCCGGTCACCCGTTGCGGCATCCAGCGTGAGCGTGACCGTCAGATGTCCGGGAATGAACCCGAGATTCGAGTAGAATCCGATGTTGTCCATGGTGCGCGGCATCGTTTCCAGCCCGATGACGCGCGCCTGCTGCAGCTGCAACCAGCGCATGCCCGCCTGCACGACCGTCTTGCCCAATCCCATCCCCTGCTGATCGGGGCGTACACACAGCGGGCCCATCCATCCTTCGGTCCCGGAATGGTGCGCCATGTTGAAGGCGACCACGCGACCGTGCTCATCGCGCCAGCAGAGGGCACCGTCGCCTGCGTCTTCGATGGCGTACTGCCAGATGGACGGGTTCAACGGCGGCACCCGCACCCCCGTCATCCCGTCTTTCCGGTAGCGCTCGGTGAACGCGTCCGTGAACACCTCGTTCAGTTGCGGGATATCCGCCGCGGTTGCGATCTGCGGGCCTTCCAGTGGTCGCGCACTTCGAAACGGGCGGGAGCCGGTGGTCACAGCTCAGGCCTCCGTCACCGACGCGGGGGCAGTCGCGGAGCACTCAGCGACGGGGGGGGACGTCGGATCGCTGCCGGCGCTCTCATCGCCCAGCAACGCCGCGCCCGAGGCCACCACAGTGCACCCTTGCGTGTCGTCGAATCGTACCAGCATGAGGCGGTCCAACCCCTCGCGTACCTGTTCGATGTGCGTAATCACGATGACCTGCTCGAACCGATCGTTCAGTTTCCGCAACAGCTCCACGACATTGGCGCGCCGTCCTTCATCGAGCGATCCGAACACTTCGTCCAGCACGAGCAACGAAAACGCCTGACCGGCACGCTCGGCAATCATCTGGGAAATCGCCAGACGCAGCACGAGGTTGCAGAGATCTTCTTCGCCACCCGAAATCACCGGCTTCGGCAACCCCTCTTCCATGACAATGAGTCGGTACTCCTCATCGAATTCGAGCTGGCTGTAGCGTCCGTCGGTCAGATCCTCGAGAAAACGACTGGCGATCTCCGACAACTCGGGACGGAGCTGAAAGTTGAGGTCGGTCCGCAGGTCGGTCAGAGCGCGGTCCAGCTCATCGTGCAGGCGTTTCTCGGTCTCGAGCGTCTCGAGCGTCCCCTGAAGGCGTGCGAGATCACGGCGCCCCTGCTCGGCGGTCTCCAGCGCAGCGCGCGCGCGCTCCGCTTCACCGGTCGCACTCACCGCCTCCAGCTCTGCCTTGCGCGCGTCGGCCGCAGCCACGTCGTAGGCGCCCCGTACGCTTGCATAGGTGCCTTCGTCCATGCCAAGGGTGGCGCACTGCTCTTCCAGGGCGATCATGCGCGCCCGCGCGGCATCACGCGTCACGATGACACGCGCGCGTTCGCTTCGCGTGGCCACTTCGCGGTCGACGAGCCCGCTCACGCGCGCGACCCGCGTCTCGAGCTCCTGCAGCCGCACCGCATCGGCCCGAAGTGCGGCGTGTTGCGCCGCCTCGTATCCCGCCGGCACCAGCGCGAGCTGCGCGGTGACATCCTGCAGTCGCGCCGCCAGCTGCGCGCGCTGTTCCTCGAGCGTCACCGCCTCCGCCAACGCGGCCTGAATTCTGGCCAACCGCCGTTCGGCGGCGGCAACATCCGACTGCATCGTGCGGCGCGTCGCTTCGAGCGTTTCGATGGGCACCGGCACGGTGGCCAACTGCTCGGCACGCTGCCGGAAATAGTTGCCGTCCACCCGAACCGTTTCGATCTGCTCTTGCAATTGCTCGAGCACCGTCCGAAAGCTGGCGCCCAGTGGCCGCCCACAGGTTGGGCACGGGCTCTCTTCGCCGAGTCCGTCGAGCGTGTCGCGCTGTGCCGACAGGTCGGTGTATTGCATCCGGAGCGCCTCGAGACGCGTCTCGGCCTCCTGGCGGTCACGCGCCCACGCCGTCCGGTTCTGGTCGAGCGTGCGTTCCGTTTCCGCCAGCGTGTTGCGCATCGCCTGCAGCTGCACAGCGGTTTCCTTCTCCAACGCCGGCGCGCTTTCCAAACGAACGCCGCGTTCGTTCAGCTTCGCCTCTTCTTCCGCGTACGCCGAGACGCGTCCCATGAGTGACTGGCGGCGCGCATCGGCTTCGGCGAGCCGCTCCTGCGCGGCCAACGCGTCGCGAACGTGGCGCAAGGCCGTCACCTGCTCACGCAGCGGCCGTAGCTCCTGATGTGCCTGTGTCATGGCATCGAGCTCACGTTCCAGCCGCTCGGCGTCGCGCGCAAGGCTCGTGGCCTCGCTCGCGGCCACCCGGAGTTCCGACACGAGTTGCTGGCGGCGATCGCGCTGCGCCTGCGCATCGTTCCACTGCGGCTCGAGCGCCGTCAGCTTCTGCGCGGCACTGTGCTGCGCGCCCTCTGCCTCGACGGCGCGGGTGCGCGCGACGGCCACACGTGCCTCGGCGTCGGCCACCGCCCGCCAGACGGCGTCGGGGTCCGGCATCCCCTGCTTGAGGCCGTTGATTTCCGCGAGTACCGAACGCCGGCGTTCGCGCGCGAGCTCTTGCGCACCGCTGATGCGATCGTACCCAAGCACACGTGACAGAAAGCGCGCGCGTTCGGCAGCGCCGAGCGTGGCCATCACGTCGAGCTCTTTCTGCCCCGTGAAGTAGGTGTGGAAGAACTCGGCCCGCGTCATGCCGAGTCGGCGTTGCAGCAACTCGGTGGCCCCCGTGATCGTGTTCGCGATGGGCGTCTCACCGCCGTCGAGATACACTTCGGCGTTGGTCAGGCCACGCACGACACGATACCGATGGCCGGCGAGCTCGAACTCGAGCTCCACCTTCACCGCGGAACGCGGGGCCGCGCGTGAGAAGCGGATGCTGTCGCGCGTGCCGCGCGCGGCCGGATTGCCGTACAAGGCCCACGCGATCGCTTCCAGCAACGTCGACTTGCCCGAGCCGTTCGGACCGATGATGCCGGTCAGTCCGCGATCGAACGTGATGCGGGTGTCCGCGTGCTGACGGAAGTTCTGCAGGCGCAAGGAGCGCAATCGCATGAATCAGCTCTCCAGCACGGGCAAGGCCGCCATGGCCGCATCTTCGGCGTGCTTCAGGTACTGCATCCCCAGCGTCACGAACTGTTCGCGGTCCACATCGGCAGGCAATGCCCGCTCGCGCAAGCGCTCGGCGACCAGCTCGGGCAGTGTCGCCCGACGCGCCCGACCACCGCTGCCATCACCAGCGCGACGTGGCAACGGATCGGGGCGTCGCGTGTCGAGATGAAAGTGCATGGCGCGCTTGCGATAATCACGCAACGCGGCATGATCGAGTTCGCGCACGATATGACGCGCCACGTTGCGCACGGTGAGTCGCACGACGCGATCGTCGATTCCACCCGGCGCGGTGTCGACGCGTGCCTTGATGGCGCGGTCGAGGTCCTGCGCACTCATCCCACTCGCGTCGACATACTCCAGATCGAGCAACGGCCGTGAGGGCTGCACCGGATGAAACCGATGTGCACCGCTGACCAAGTCGTGCTCGATGAACCCCTTGCCGGGAATGCGCAGTTCTTTCTCTTCGCGCAGTTCCCCCCACGGATTGCTGCTCGTGTAATCGAGCGAGCCACTGTAGTACGCGCGTGTCGCCACCTCGCGATACACGTGATAATGGCCCAGCGCGACATAGCTCCACTGCTCGGCGTGCAGTTCGGCCGGCTGGATCTCGACGGCGGCGCGATCGGCGGTGGCGGCATGCGGGGGCAGCAGGCCGGCGATCTCGCCGTGCATGAGCAGCACACGGTGCGTAAACCCGTCGGGCGGCAGCAGCGGTGGCCGAACGATGCCCGGTACGTCGGGGACCGCCAAGACGGCCAACGACCGTTGCGGGAAGGTGAACAACTCCGCCTTGGCATCGGCGACATGCACGCCGATTTCGCGGAACAGCCGCAGAATGCACCCGGTTTCGGCGGTACGCGGCGCATCGTGATTGCCAGCCACCATGACGATGGGCGTCTCGGGCAACTGATCGCGCAGCTGCATCAGTACGCGATACGCATGGACGATGGCCGGATTGGACGGTCGCACCGTGTGGAAGATGTCCCCGCCCATGACGATCAGGTCCGGTGCGAGACCGACCATCTGCGCCGTTGCCCGGAGCACGGTGGCCTCGACATCGGCTTCCCGCTGATTGATGCCGCTGGGCGTCAGCCGCTGGTACTGGCGGAAGCCAAGGTGCAGATCGGCGAGGTGGACGAGGCGCATGGTACAACTTAATCGCGGGCTCTGTGCCGTGATTGCGTGGGTATAAGGTGGCGACTGGCACAACTCCCCCTACCCTCACGCGTCTGCTCACGTCCGCGAAGGCCCGAGATCGACGGTTTCACCACGGCTACGTCTGCCCGCGGTGCATTAGCCCCCAGGTCCAACGGTGGGGCCGCGAACGCACGGGCACCCAGCGGTATCGCTGCGGCGGCTGTTTCCGCACGTTCAACGATCTCACGCGGACCGCGATGGCGGGCACGCACCTGCCCGAGAAGTGGCGAGTTTACGCGGACACGATGCACGACGGGCTGTCGACGAGAAAGGCGGGGGAGCGCAGCGGGGTCGACCACAAGACCGCCTGGCGCTGGCGCCATAAGGTGATGGCGTTCTTGGCGCCGACGGAGCAGCCACCCCTGAGCGGCATCGTGGAAGCCGACGAGACCTACTTCCGCCGGAACTTCAAGGGGTCGAAGCCCATCGGACGTCGCTCGAGGAAGCGCGGCACACGGAGCGGTAGCGCGCGGGGCCTCGGGAAGGACAAGGTGGCGGTCGTGGTGGCCCGCGCGCGGGTCGGCGAGACGCGTGCCGTGGTGCTGCCCGGCACGTCGACTACGGCGGCCTTGGTGGCGGCCCTCCGTCCGGTCCTGTCCCCCCGCGTCACGCTGTGCACCGACGGCTCCCGGGCGATGCGTGGCGCGGCGCACGCGCTGCGCGTCCGGCACGTCGCGCTGGTCACGGCCCGGAGCGAGCGGAAGCGCGGCATCTACCACATCCAGACGGTCAACAGCTATCAGGGTCGCCTCACGGGGTGGATCGCTCGCTTTCGTGGGGTCGCGACCCAATACCTGCGCCGGTACCTGACGTGGCACATCATGGACGAGCGGATCCAACGGCTGACGGCCGCCCAGGCGCGGGCGGTGCTCGTGGGGAACACGGCGGAGCTCAGCCCCGACCGCTGCTGCCCGAACTGTGGGGCTATGCTGGCGGCGGCGTAGCAAGGGAACATGGGCGCGAACCGGTGACGCGCTCTTACACGCCAGTCGGCGGGAGCGAGCGCGACACCGTCCGGCGCTCAGGCGGTGAGTCCGCCGCCGCCAAGCGCCGGACGCTGACCCCGCCGCGCGGCGTGTCGCAAGACTTCCTGCTCTTGCAGCAGCGGCCGCCAATACGCCTCGTCGGCTTGGCGCTCGCGCATCTCCTCTTCGTGTAACAGTACCTCCATCGGCCATAGCGGTCCGTCACTGATCGAGGCCTGCAGTGCGAACGCGACCGCGTCACGTTTGTCCGCCATCCGCTGCGCCGCCTCTGGAGCCCGACGCACGCAATCCACCAGCGCCTCGGCGGTGCGAAGCTCCCGTAACCAAAAAGCGAGACGGCTGTCGGTCGGCTCATTCGCGAACTCGGCGTAATGCACGTCGACGAGCCGGCGGATCATTGGCCAGTCCTTGTCGCGGCGGGTCTTCTTGGCGGCCACCAAGTCTTCCAGCCCGAGTACATCCACCTCGCCGACCTCGTCGAGGGTGGCAATCGTGCGGCGCCCCCAGCACGTCTCAAAATCCGGTACGTTCCGCATGACGGCCATGATGTCGAGCCGCATGTCCTCGGCCACCGCGCATCGAAAATGCACGGCATGCCCGCGTGCGAGATACTCGGGTGCGAAGGGAGGGACGGCCGTGACGCTCGCCCCGAGTTCGTCAAGCGCCCCCTGGAGTCGACTGAGGTTGTCCGGATGAGCGTAGATCGCGAGATCGACGTCCCGGCTAAACTCCGAGGCGCCGTACAGAATGCACGCCTGGCCGCCCATGAGGAGGGCGCGGACGCCATGCCGCCGCGTCGTCGTGAGCACCGTCCGAACGGGCGTCGGCACCGAACTCGTCATCTAAGCGTCCTCCCAGGGCAAAGAAGGTAGTCCAGAGGCGACACGACTCCCGCCAGCGTGCCGCCGGGGTCATGTGCATCCATTCGGCAAACTCTTCGCCGTAGAGGCGCGTCCAATCGTCCCGTGTGAGGGCGCTCGCGCTCAACGGCAGGACGGGCTCGACGAGCGTGGTCAACGGTGAGATCGGGAGCCGAGCAGTCATGCTGACAGAATACGTCGGACCGGGCGCCCCCGCCAAACCGGAGCCCACGTACCCGACCGCATCGCGGCGCTCGGGGGCATCGCCCCGTCATTTCGGGCCATCAGAGACTTGACCATGTGTGCAAGAGTATGGGAATCGTGCCGGCCAATACCCCATACCCACGCAATTCCGGCACAGAGCCTAATCGCGCGTCACCCGCTCCCGGTGCCACGCGCACGCGGTGCGTCAGTGCACCCGGATCTGCTGGACGAGACGGATATCGAGGAGCATGGGCTTCCCGCCCCCTGCCGGCCCGGGGGCGACCTCGGATTGCACGTCCATGACCGTCCTCGCATCGGTGATCCACGCACGCGTTCGGTCGACGATCATCGTTGCGCGCATCGTTCCCGCCGTAATGACCCGGGTGCCAGCCGGGAGCTCCCGCACGGCACCATCGCGGCGCAGCACGCCGACCACGGAAATCCACGCGTGGCGGCCACCCATGGACAGTGAGTCGAGCCGCAAGCGGGCCTGCACCACGCCGTCGGCGCGATAGGCCCCCAGGGGGAGTCCTGGGAGCTGCATTGTGCGCTGCCATTCGTCCCCCACCCGGACGGGACCGGCGGGAAGCAGGCCGGGAATGGAGGCCAGCGTCGCGTCGAGCGGACGGGGAGTTGGTTGATCGCTCACGCGCATGGCGCCGTCGGGGGTGACGCGTACACGGACGTGCCGACTGGACGCATCTACCGGCACGCGGGTGGGGCGCGGCGCGTCCCCGGCGTTGCCGACCCACAGGCGCAACGAATCGGTGGTGGCCACCAACGTCGTCGACGCGACATCACCCATTTCCACCACGGAGTGCGCGAACAGCTGCACCGTCGTGACCCGGGTATCGGCACGATACTTCTGCGGGCCATAGACCGGCGTTTGCGCTGGGCGCCGCTGTCCCTGCCCGACGGGTAGAGGGCTGGATGACACGCCGTCCACGTGGCGCCCGCTTACTTCGACGGTCTGCTCCACCTGCAGCAGGAGCGTATCGCCGACACGAGGACGCACCATCAGCTGTACACCGCCGGCGGTCGACGCACGCGCCATTGGGCGTTGCGCCGCAGCCGCAACAGACGACAGCGCCATGAGCGCTGCCCCTGACAGCGTGCGAGAACCGGACCACCGGCGCACGGTGCTCATCCGCCGTATTCGTCCGGCGAACACGGCCGGATGGCGCGTCGTGTCGCGATGACCGTGTCGGCGACCTGCGCCACCGTTGGCTCCGGCGCCGGCGGAAATCGCTCCACACCATCGCGTCCGGTCATGACCGATGGCCACGCGACGCGGATGACGATCGGTGGCGTGAAGAGCGGGTGCCGCAGCATGAGCTGTCCATTGTCGGGGGTGGCGAGTCGCGCCTTCACGGCAAAACACAACGGCACGGCGCCCGACAACCCCAGGCCGAGAAAGCGGCCACACTCCGCGATGTCGAGGAACATCCTGTGCACATCCGTGTCGACGCCATCGTGCGGCGCATACTCATTGAGTTCGTCGAGGAAGACGATGACATGATCGACGCCTGGGTCGCGTCGCGCCACCTGCGCGCGCGACGTGGAGACGACACACGCAAAAACCGGAGCCTGCGCGTCGTCTTCGACGGTGGCGACATCCGCCACATACACCGTGCGGTCTTCAAAGCTCCCGAAGGGCAGCTCCGACGCCATGCCGCCAAATCGGCAACGGTCGGCGCGCGATGCGTGCGCGTACAGCCCTGTGCCGCACCACGCGGTACCGAACCTGTGGGCTTAAGGCCGCCGGTGGGCGCGGACCAATGGACTTCCGGGGCGCGGTGGACGAAACTGCAGGGGTGACCAGACATCCGCGATCCCCCCGTCTTCGTTGGGCGCTGCTCGCCGCCACGTTGTTGTCGACCACTGGCTGCGACCGCCTCAAGAGCGCGCTCAATCCCCCGCAGGTCGATTACGGCTGGCAGAACGACAGTACGCTGCTGGCCCAGTCGCCGACCCTGCTGCTGCGCGCCGTGCGCATGGATGGCGTGACGCGTGCGGTCCCCATTGCGACCGTTGGCAAGAGGGGACTGCGGGCCCTGTTGATGACGACGCGCGGCTGGCGGGCACTGGATGTGCAGACGCTGCAATCGGGCCACGCGTTCGTACCGTATCGGGGGAGCGACCCGCTCGCGCCGGTGTCGAGTGCGCGCGGCATGTGGGAAGGCGAGGCGCTCGACTCGCTCGAGGGATGCCCACAATTGCTCCCGGCGGCGGCCGTCAGTCTCCCCGACGGGGTCCACCTGCTGACCAGCGGACGAACGCCGCTCGCGTCGCGCCCAAGCGGACTGAGCGCCGGCGCATTGCAGGACGTCCTGAACGTGGTTGGCTCGCTGGTGGCACCGTCGGCCGGTATCCAGCCGTCGAAGCTGTCGAAGTATCGCCGCGATGTCGTCGTCGTGGGCACCGGCGCGACGAGCAGTCCGACCATTATCGTGTCGTACGAAGACCCGGAGCCGCTCCCCGATTCGGTGACGCGCATTGCGGAGCGGCCGCGTCAGCTCATCGTGGTGCTCGACAAGGGGGTGTACGGCTACAAGCCGTCACTGACCATTGCCGACGTGACCTCGAGCCGCATTGCGCCGCGGCGGCGCTTTCTCGGCGCACTCGATGCCGATGGTAACGGCACGAGTGAGCTGTTCTTCGGACTCGGCACGCAGGTGGAGCGCGCAGAACTCGTGACGTACAGTTATCGCTTCTCGGGCGACACGTGGATTGCCGATTTCAGCTATGAACGGACGCGCTGCCTGGGCTGAGGCCCGCTGCCGAGCGCGTCGCGTGGCAACGGGACTCGACGCTATTCGACACCGATGTCCCACGCCTGTTCGAGATCGCCACGGCTATAGGCACGGAAGGCCGTGAGCGTTTGCGTGCGCTGAATGCCCGGCACCTTGGCAAACTCCTGCGTCACGACCGTTGCGATCTTTTCGAGGTCAGGCACGCGGACAATGGCCACGAGATCCCACGCCCCCGAGACCGAGTAGACTTCGGCCACACCGTCGATGCCCGCGAGCGCCGTCGCGCACTGCGGAATACTCTTGGGATCGGCCTGCACCAGCACAATCGTCGTGATCATCGCGGGGACTCCGGGGCCGGTGCCGTCAGGCACGTGGCAATGCGGGTAAGGCCTTCGACCGCCACGGATTCCGTGGTGGCATAGCTCGCGCGAATCCAGTTGGGGGTCCCGAAGGCGTTGCCCGGCACGATCGCCACCTGATGTTCCTCGAGCACCGCGGCGGCGAACGCGGCCCCCGGATCGTCGGCGCCACGAAAGCCTTCGACGTTGATGAATACGTAGAACGCGCCTTCCGGGTGGACGTAGCGCACCGTGGGAAACGCCGACAAGGCGCGCACGACAGCATCCCGTCGTTGGCGGAATGCCGCCACCATCGCGTGAACCGCCGCATCAGCCTGCGCGCGATCGGCCATGGCGGCCACGGCCGCATGCTGCGACACGGCGGCCGCATTCGACGTGGTATGCCCCTGAAAGCTCGTCATCGCCTTGGACACGGCGACGGGCGCGATACTCCAGCCGATACGCCACCCAGTCATCGCGTAGGCTTTCGCGACGCCGTTGATGACGATGAGATGGTCGCGCGACGTCGCCACCTCGAGCGCCGATACCGCGCGCCCTTCGTAATCGATGCGCAGATAGATCTCGTCGGCCAGGACCCACCAGCCACGCGCCGCCGCGAGCTCGAGAATGGCCGCGAGCTCTTCGCGCGAATACACGGCCCCGGTCGGGTTGCTCGGCGAGTTGAGCATGAGCCCCCTGGTTGCCGGTGTCGCGGCCGCCGCGAGCAGATCGGCGGTGACCTTGAGGGAATTCGCGGGATCGCCATGGACGGGTACGACCGTGGCGCGAGCGAGTTCCACCATTTCGAAGTAGCTCGTCCACGACGGAATGGGGATGAGCACGTCGTCCCCCGGACCGAAACAGCAGACGCACGCGTTGTACAGCGACTGCTTGGACCCGTTGGAGACCACCACCTCGGCTGCGGTCACGGGGGGGCCCTGCACCTGCCGGCGGTTGGCGTCGGCGGCAATCGCGTCACGAAGTGGCAGGATGCCTTCGGTGTTGGTGTAGCGCGTTGCGCCGGCGTCGACGGCCGCCTTGGCGGCCGCCCGGATGTATGCCGGGGTGTCGAAGTCCGGCTCACCAGCCCCGAGATCGATGACGGGAATGCCCAGCGCTTTGAGCGCACGCGCCTTGGCGGCGACGGCGAGCGTCGCGGATTCCTTGAGTCGGGCGATGTTCGGGGACGGCCGAAAGGACAGCGGCATGTCGAACCAAGGGGTGAGAGTGGTGTTGGGCCCGGAACCGACTAGATTCGTCGGACCGGTGGGCCCTTGGTGGGGAGTCCGGGACGGACCGTCAGCGTCACTGCGAGGCAATTAAGCGTGCTCTGGGAGCACGCGCCATGACGGACGATACACGCCACGGGGGCGCGCGATGGACCGGTACACGGCTGGCCGGGCTGACTAACAACTGAAGGGGTGGGTGTGAGCGAGCAGGAACGGGAAGAGACGTCGCCGGGGGCGACGCGGAGCCAGCATGTGGTGCTGCAGGGCCCCGCCGATTTGCGTACCATGACGGCGGCCATGCGCCCCGGGGTCGAACGGAGCCGCGAGGGCGGCCAAACGGGAGCCCCGACATGCCTTGTCATTACTCCCACCATCGAGCAGGCCATGACCGCCGCCGATGAAGCGCGCCGCCTGCTCAACGACACCACCATCCGCGTCGTCCCCGTCACGGGTGCCGTGCGCGCCCGCCGCGTGCTGGGCTCTGCCCCGGTTGCCGTCGCGTCGGGCACCGCCGCCGATCTGCTGGCCCTGCGCCGCAGTGCGGCCCTCAACCTCGAGCAGCTGCAGACGGTCGTCATCGTCGGCCTCGACGAGATCCTGGCGGCCAACGGCGCCGACACGTTGCAGGCCCTGCTTGGCGACGCGCCGGGTGACGTGAGCCGTGTCGCGACGCTCGATGCCGAATCGGCGGCCACCGAGACGTTCATCGAAGCGCAGCTCCGTCGCGCACGCCGCATGTCGCCCCTCCAGGTGGGTGACACCCCGCTCGCGGTCACGCCGCGTTTCGTGCTCACGTCGCCCAGTGGTCGCACCGATGCCCTCCGCCTCGTGCTCGACGAAACCGATCCGCCATCGCTCGTGCTCATCGCGGCCAGCGACGCCGGCATGGCCGACGCGACAGCGGCGCTCACGCGTCTCGGCATGGCCGTCGACGGGTTGAGCGTGCAGGTCACCCGTCAGCCCACCGTACATCACGTCGCCATGGCGGTCCTGTGGGAAGCCCCGTCGACGTACGATGCCCTGGTCGACGCCTTGGCGATGCGCCCGGTCGATGCTGTGGCGCTCCTCCTTCCCGACGAACTGCCGGCGTTCCGTCGCATGACGGCCAACCTCGCGGAAGCGTGGACGCCGCTCCCCAAGAAGGCTGCCGCCGAAGACCGTGTGCAGCAGTTGCGCACGGCGCTGCGGACGACGCTCGCGTCTGGCGGCGCCTCGGCCAGCGAACTCGCGCTCCTCAGCCCGCTGCTCGAGTCGCACGAGTCCCTCGAGATCGCGTGCGCGGCCCTCCGGTTGTACGAAGCCGCGCGTCGGGACGCGCAGGCCTCGAAGGCCAAGGCCGCAGCGGCCGGCGCCAAGTCCACCCTGCGCGAAACGCCGCATGCGGCGGCGGCGCCCGGCGCGTCGTCAGCTGGCCGGAAGCGCGTGTTCCTCGCAGTCGGCAAGCGCGACAGCGTGCGCGTGGGAGACATCGTCGGAGCCATTGCCAACGAAGCCGGGATTCCCGGAGACAAGATTGGTGCCGTGGAAATGTTCGAGTCGCATTCCACCGTCGAACTTGCCGGGGATGACGCCGACAAGGCGGTGACGGCGCTGGCGGAGACATCGCTGCGTGGCCGTCGTCTCAACGCGCGCATTGACGAGCGCACCGAGCGCCCCGAGCGTGGCGGCTTCGGTGACCGCGGTCCGCGTCGCGACGTTGGTGGCGGTGATCGCGGTCCGCGTCGTGATTTCGGTGATCGCGGTCCGCGGCGTGATTTCGGTGATCGTGGTCCCCGTCGTGAAGGCGGTGATCGTGGGGACCGTCCGGCACGTCCGTCCTTCGGCGGCGATCGTGGCCCCCGCCGCGACGGCGGTGGTGACCGCGGCGAGCGTCCCGTGCGGCGCGTCGACCGTGACGACCGCCCAGCGCGCAGCGGCGATCGCCATGATCGGCCGGCGCGGCCGGCGTTCGGCGGTGCGCGTGGCCCACGCCGCGAGTTCAACAGTGATCGCCCGCCCCGTGCGGGCGACGAGCGTCGCGCGTTCGGCGATCGGTCGCCAAGTGAGCGCACGGAAAGCCGTGGGGAATGGTCGGAGCGTGCCGAGCGCATGAAGCACGCCAAGCGTGAACGTCCGGCCGGTCCCGCTCCTGAGCGGAACGACGAGGGCTGACGCGTGAGTGGCGGCTTTCAGGCATCCGGTGGATGGATGGAGGTCATCGCCGGCTCGATGTTCAGCGGCAAGACGGAAGAGCTGCTGCGTCGGGTCCGGCGCGCCACGATTGCGCGCAAGCGCGTGCAGGTGTTCAAGTCGCATCTCGATGACCGCTACGCCGGGTTATGGGCGGTCTCGAGCCACGACCGGCGCACGTTCGACGCCACGCCGGTCGACTCGTCGTCGCAGATCCTGCTGCGGCTCGAACCGATGGCGCAGGTCATCGCCATCGACGAAGTGCAGTTCCTCGACCTGGGGATCGTGCGCGTGGTCTCGAGTCTGGCCGCACGCGGACGTCGCGTGATCATGGCGGGTATCGATACCGACTTCCGGGGAGAACCCTTCGGTCCCATGCCGCAGCTCATGGCGATGGCCGAGGTCGTCGACAAGTTGCACGCGATCTGCGTGCTGTGCGGTTCACCGGCCAGTCGGACGCAGCGGCTCATTGAAGGACGGCCGGCGTCGTACGACTCTCCCACGATCATGGTGGGGGCTGCGGACGCCTACGAAGCGCGCTGCCGCGCCTGTCACCAAGTGCCGCGGAGCGACGAAGGGCAACAGAGCTTGTTGTAGCCGTTCCGTTCTGCGCCCCTGCCGCGTGGAACCCGGCCATCGGCGGTGTCGGCGCGATGCCGCCGACACTCGCCGAGACGGTGGACGGTGGAGCCCCACCCGGCAGGTACGCCGCCGTCGCGGATCAACGCCGTGAGGCCCGCGCCGCTTTCATCGACCGCTGCAGATCCTGCATGGTGAACGGCTTCGACACGAAGGGCACCTGGCGGGCTGCCAGCTCCGCGCGTGCATCGAGATTGACAGCAAATCCGCTCACGGCCACCACTGGCAGCGACTCGTACCCGACCGACAGCTGGTCAATGAGTTCGAGTCCCGACATGCCGGGCATGGTGAGGTCGGTCATGACCAGCGACACGTCGGCCGCGCGCGCCGCGAGAAACTCGAGGGCCTCGGCACCGGACGCGGCGATATACACCGTTTCGTTGAGCCGGTCGAGCATGCGCTTGCCGAGGTCCCGCAACATGGGATCGTCGTCGACGAGCAGCACCCCGCCGCCTCGCGCGTCCTGCTCGATGGCCGCGTGCGAGTAGGCGGGCGTTCTGGGCGCACCACTGAGGGGAAAGAACAGGCGGAGCGTGGTCCCTTCGCCCGACGCGGTTTCGCACTCGAGGAAACCACGACTCTGATGGACCATGCCGTGGACCGAGGCCAGCCCCATGCCGCGGCTGGTTCCGAACGGCTGGGTGGAAAAGAACGGCTCGAACAGACGGGTCCGGACGTCCTCGCTCATGCCAAGCCCGGTGTCTCGCACTTCGAGCATCGCAAAGTACTGCTGGCGCGAGACGGCAGGGTCGTGAGGGTGCCGGCGCAGCACCTCGGCGGTGCTGAGCACCAGCAGGCCGCCATCCGGCATGGCGGTCCGTGCATTGTCGATCAACGCACGAATCGCGTCGAGCAATCGCGATCGGTCGAGCATCGCGGCCACCGGCGTCGACGAGAGCTCGAGCCGGACCTTCACCGAGACGGGCACTTCGTCACGAATGACGGGGAGTTGCGCCGTGAGCAGCGCATTGAGTTCGACCGATTCCGACCGCAGCATCTGACGGCGGCCCACTGCGAGCAGGCGACGCGTCAATTCTTCTGCGCGTTCGGTGGCCCGTTCGATCGCCGCAAGGTCTTCAAGGTACGGCGACGTTTCGCCAACGCCCTCGCGCAGAAAGCCGGCGGCCCCGCGAATCACGGTGAGCAGATTGTTGAAATCGTGACCAATGCCACCGGCCAACTGCGCAACCGCTTCGAGTTTTTGCGCCTGCCGCAAGCGTTCTTCCGACGCGCGGGTCTCGGTGACGTCGGTGAGCACCGCCACCGAGGCGTAAGGCCGCGCCTCGCCGGGACGCACGAGCGGGTCGGCCGCGACGCTCAACCACGTCGGCTCGTTGTCGCCTCGACGGATGCCCATGAGCTGTCGTGGCTGTGAGGTGCCCGTGCGCAACGCCTGCATCGCCGGGTGCTCGTCTGGCGGCCACGGGGTGCCGTCTTCCCGTACCGACTGCCAGTCACGATCAATGGGCACGAGCCCCACCAGCTGTTCGCCCGACAAGCCGAGAATGCGTTCGGCGCTGGGATTGTGCACGCGGATCGCGCCGGTGTCGTCGTGCAGCACGACCCCCTCGCGCATGCCGGCAATCACCGCGCGAAAGCGCGCCTCGGACTCGCGCAATTGCCGCTCGGCGCGCACCCGGTCGGTGATGTCCTGAATGATGATGTGGAGCAGACGGCACTCGGTAATCTCCGCCACCCCGATGAAGGCTTCGATCTGCCGTCGTTCACCCGTGGCTATGCGATGATCGCGCTGCAAATGCAACCCACTGCCGGTGGCGATACCGGACGTCATGTCACGCCAGTGATCGAGCGCGATGCTTTCGAGATCCGTGATGAACATCTCGCGCATGGTCGCGCGCGGCCATCCATAGAACGCTTCGGCGGCGGGATTCACATCGACGATGCGCGCCGTATCGAGTTCCGCGAGCAGCTGAATGGCCCCGTTGGCTTCGAACAGCTGTCGGTGCCGGGACTCGCTCGATTCGAGCGCCAGCCGCTCCAGCTGCTGTTGCGTGACATCGCGCGAGCTGATGGCAATGGCGTGACCGTCGACCGGCACCAGCTGTCGCTGCAACCAGCGCGCCGGCTCTTCGGCCGTGGGAGCGAATTGGGTGGTTTCGAGTGGCTGGTGGGTGATGACCACCATGCAGCACTGCTCCCACAGCCCCCATTCGCGACTGCGCGGGAAGACCTCGAGCAGCGAGTGCCCGACGATCTGCTCACGCTGACGCGACACCATGTTGCACGCCCGGGCATTCGCGTCCATGATCACGAAATCCGTGATCCGGCCATCGAGTGCACGCTCGGCACGCGCAATGACCACGGCATCGAAACCGGCATCGAGCACACCGCGCAATCGCGCCTCCGAGGCCGAGAGCGCCACCGCCGTCTGCTCGACCTCGGTCATGTTCCGCGCCAACCCGACGATATGCGTGGGGCGGCCATCTGCGGTGCGCCGAACCGCCAGCCGTGTTTCCACGACCAGTCGACCGTGACCGGTCACCACCTCCTGTCGGTACGTCAGGGGGTCGTGGGTCCGCAGCGCCTGCTCGTAGCGCGCAATGGCGGCCGCGGCCTCCTCGGGGGGCAACACCTCTTGCGGACGATGACCGACCACGTCCTCTTCCCGCAGCCCGGTCACGGCGAGATACGCCTGGTTCACCGTCTCACAGACGAACTGCCCCGGCCCCTCCACGCGTAGCAGGAAGAGCATTTCGCGCATCTGCGCCGTGAGCAGGCGATAGTTCTGCACCATCAACTCGGCATCGTCGGCACGGGCGGCGAGGGCCGACGCGTCGTGTGCCCGAAGCACCACGAGATCCGGCTGCGTCGGCCATCCGGCCATGCCGCACTGCCAGACGCGGCTGGCGGCCGCCCCGGTCCCCGGGGTTTCCACGCGCAGGGGCGGGGGCGGGTCGCCGGCAAGCCCGGCACGCAACCAAGCGACGAAGGTGGGGCTGACGGTGGCGGCCTCCGGCACGACCTCGCCCACGGCAGCCCCGATCGCCCCAAGGAACTCCTCGGCGCACCGGGTAGCCGCCAGCAGCCGTCCGTCCCGGTCCAGCAGCACGAGGGCCTCGGCGAGGGCGTCGTGCAGGGAAAGCAGCTCGGTGGCGGATGCCGGGAGGGAGACGGTCACGGACAGGAGATGAGAGGGAAAACGCTCATCCAAATGTGACAGCGGCGGCCGCCGCTGTCAGGAGGGACGCGGACAAAAGTTCAACCACGCTGTTGGTCTGTGCCGTTCCCGTAACGCCCGGGGGTTGCGCCGCCAGCCAAGGCACTGTGACGCTTTCCCGCCGTTCGGCGTCTCTTTCGCGACACCTTCGTTCTTCTCCTTCACTCACCCTGGACGGAATCGTCGCATGGGCGTAATCGCGACGTTGCTCGCACACGAACCTCGTCTCGCACGGCTCAAAAGCGCCGCGCGGGACCGCTACCGATTTGTGCCCTGCGACGATTGGACTTCACTCACGCGGGCCTGCGAACGCGGACCGATCAACGTGGTCGTCTTCGACCTGTATGTCGACGGCCGCGCGGATTTCGAGCGGGTACGCCAGCTGCGCATTCGGGTCCCCCGTGCCGCTCTCGTCGCGTATGTCGACGTCACGCGGGAACGGGCGAAGGACATGTTCGATGCGGGTCGCTGTGGCATCGATGTGCTGATCGTCGCCGACGAGACCGACACGCCGCAGATGCTCACGACATTGCTCGATCAGGCCGAGGCGCGCAGTGTCTCGAGTCTGCTCAAGCCGCATCTTGCCGGCCTGCGTAGTGTGGTGCGCGATGGGGTCATGCTGTCGGTCACCCGGGCGCACGAACGTCTCACCCCCGACAGCCTGGCCCGGCTCATTGCGGTGTCGCGTCGCTTGTTGTCGAAGCGTCTCGAAGGCGCGCAGTTGCCGCCGCCGCACCAGCTCCTCACGTGGGGCCGGCTCATTGTTGCGGCGAGCATGCTCGAAGACGGCTCCCGCAGCGCCGACGGCGTCGCGAGCGCCCTCGACTTCCCCTCGGGTTCGGCGTTCCGCAACACGTGTCAGCGCTACCTTGGCTGCACACCTCACCAGATCCGTTTGCATGGCGGTGCCAGCTGGGTCATTCAGGAACTGCTGGTGAACCGCGAGAAGCGGCGCCAGGTGTCGGACATCGATGACGACATGACGGAGTCGGCAGCGGCGTAAACCGGGCCTCGCGCGGACAGAGCAGATGGCAGGGCACGGGGAATCGCAGTTCCCCGCTCCTGCCCTCTGTCGTTTCTGCCCTCCGCCGTCTCGGCGTGATGTGGCGAGGTCACGCCGCGACGGCAGAGAGCCGCCACCACAGCGGGCAGAGGCGCAGCGGACGCGGCACGGGTAACTTCCGTCATGCGCGCCCTGCACCTCGCCCTTACCGGGAACATTGCCTCCGGGAAGTCCACCGTCGCGGCGCTGCTTGCGGCGCACGGGGCGACGATCATCGATGCGGACCTGCTGGCCCGCGAGGCCGTTGCGCCGGATAGCGCTGGGCTGCACGCCGTCGTCGAGCGATTTGGGCCGCGTGTTCTCCTGGAGGACGGCACGCTCGACCGCGCGGCCTTGCGCCAACGGGTGTTCCACGATCCGGTCGCGCGCGACGCGCTCAACGCCATCGTGCACCCCGCGGTGCGCCGCCTGCGCAACGAGGCGGTTCAGGCGGCACAGGCCCGTGGGGATCGTGTCATCATCTCCGATATTCCGCTGCTGTTCGAAGTGGGGCTGGAGCACGCCTTCGACGGGGTCATCGTGGTCGATGCCCCTTCAGCCGAGCGACTCGCGCGCCTGATTCGCGACCGTGGTCTCTCTGAAACCGAGGCGCAGGCGATGATCGATGCGCAATGGCCAAGTGATCGGAAGCGTGCGGGGGCCACGTGGATCGTGGACAACAGCGGGTCCCGCGACGCGCTGGTCGCGCGGGTCGAGGCGCTCTGGCGATCGATTACGCAACGCCTCTCGTGAATCCCCCGCCACACGCCTTCCGCAACGGACGACAACAGGGGATACTTCGGCGGTTCGCGTTTCCCATTACCATCTGGAGTCATCGTGTCGACCATTCCCGCCGAACTGCGCTACACCAAGGAGCATGAGTATGTGAAGGCCACCGCCGAGGGCGATGTGGTGGCCATCGGCATCACCGACTTTGCGCAGGGCGAGCTGGGCGACATCGTGTACGTCGAGCTACCGAAGGTCGGCGCCACGTACGGCCCGCATGACGTCTTCGGGACGGTCGAGGCGGTGAAGGCCGTGTCGGAGTTGTTCATGCCCGTGGCTGGCGAAGTGGTGGACGTGAACGGCCGACTCGATGGCGAGCCGGCGCTCATCAACACCGACCCGTACGGCGACGGCTGGATGATCAAGGTGCGTCTCGCCCCGGGCGGCGATGATGGCCTCATGACAGCCGACGCCTATCGCGCGCAGCTCGGCGAGTAAGCTCGGCTGCGGACCGCAGGCCCCGACGCTGAAACGTGTCGGGGTCTTGTTGTTGTGGTCGGGGTCGGGGTTTGGATTTGGTCGGGGTTTGGGTCAGGGTTTGGGTCAGGGTTTGGGTCAGGGTTTGGGTCAGGGTTTGGGTCAGGGTTTGGGTCAGGGTTTGCGTCAGGGTTTGCGTCAGGGTTTGAGTCAGGGTTTGGTCGGGGGGCGATCGGCTTGAGCGACCCGCCCGCCGACGCACCGTACCCCCTTGGCGCGTTGCTTCGGGGCGGCCGGGCGCGCGACGCGCCGGCGTCGCCCCTCAGAGACGCGCTGACGGGGGTACGGCGCGCCGGCGGGCTGGCCCCGACCCGGACCGAACCCCCGACCAAGACCCAGACCCCGACCAAGACCCACCCCCGACCCGCGCGCCCCGCGCCGCGCCCCCGACTCGCCGGGCGGTCGCACGCACCGCGACTACGACCCCGACGTCGCGTACGTCTCGAGCGGAGGACACGCGCAGACGAGGTTGCGGTCGCCGAACGCGCTCTCGACGCGACGGACCGTGGGCCAGAACTTCCGTTCGCGCGTCCAGGTGGTGGGGTAGGCCGCCTGTGAACGCGAGTACGGGTGCGTCCACGCGTCGGCCGTGCAATGCCCCGCCGTATGCGGCGCGTTCTTGAGCACGTTGTCCTCGCGGTCCGCTTCCCCACGCTCGATTGCGGCGATCTCCAGACGCATGCCGATCATGGCGTCGATGAAACGGTCGAGCTCCGCCTTGGACTCGCTTTCCGTGGGCTCGACCATGAGCGTACCGGCCACCGGGAAGGAGAGCGTCGGCGCATGGAAGCCGTAATCCATGAGACGCTTTGCGAGATCCTCCGCTTCGATGCCCGCCACCGACTTGAGCCCGCGCGTATCGAGAATACACTCGTGCGCCACGAGTCCGTTCTGGCCGCGATAGAGCACCGGATAGTGCGTTTCGAGCTGCTTCGCGAGGTAGTTCGCGTTGAGGATCGCCACCTTGGTCGCGTAGGCGAGTCCTTCGCCGCCCATCAGCTTGATGTAGACATACGAAATGGGGAGGATGCTCGCGCTGCCCCACGGCGCCGCCGACACTGGACCGATGGCCGTCGACACTTCGTGGGACGCAATCACCGGATGCGTGGGGAGGAACGGCACCAACTGCGACGCCACGCCAATGGGGCCCATGCCCGGGCCGCCGCCGCCGTGCGGGATGCAGAAGGTCTTGTGGAGATTGAGGTGACAGACGTCGGCCCCCAGGTCTCCCGGCCGAGACACGCCCACCATGGCGTTCATGTTCGCGCCGTCCATGTACACCTGGCCGCCGTGCGCGTGAATGATCGCGGTAATCTCCGTGATCCGCGCTTCGAACACGCCATGCGTGCTCGGATAGGTGACCATGAGGGCGCCAAGGTTGGCCGCGTGCTGCCCCGCCTTCTCGCGCAGGTCCTCGACATCGATGTTGCCGTCGACGTCCGTCTTGACGACGACCACCGAGAAGCCCGCCATGACCGCCGAGGCGGGATTGGTGCCGTGTGCCGACTGTGGAATGAGACACACCGTCCGGTGCGCATCCCCGCGCGCGCGGTGATACGCGCGAATGACCAGCAGGCCGGCATACTCCCCCTGCGAGCCGGCGTTCGGCTGCAACGAGACGCCCGCAAAGCCCGTGACCTCGGCCAGATCGTGCTCGAGCTCACGGAACAGCTGCCGGTACCCTTCGGCCTGTGCCGTCGGCGCAAACGGATGCATCCCGCCGAACTCCGGCCACGTGACCGGAATCATCTCGGCGGTGGCGTTGAGCTTCATGGTGCACGACCCCAGCGGGATCATGCCGTGCACGAGCGAGAAGTCCTTGGCCTGCAGCGAGTAGAGATAGCGCAGCAGCTCCGTCTCGCTGTGGTAGCGGTGGAAGGTCGGGTGGGTCAGAAACGGCGTGACGCGACGGAAGCGCTCGTCGTAGCGCCCGTCGGTGCGCTCCGCGACGTCCGCGTAGGCGAAGTCCACCGGCGTCCCCGTGTTGAACACCTGCCAGAGATCGGCGATATCCTGCTCGGTCGTCGTTTCGTCGACCGAGACCGTCATCGTTCCCGGCTCGAGCACGCGCAGGTTCACCTGCTGCGCGTCGGCGGCGGCCAGAATATCCTGCTGGCCGTGCGCGCCCACTTCCACACGCACCGTGTCGAAGTACTGCTCGTGGGTAATGGCAAAGCCGAGCGTCTCCAGCCCCGCCGCGAGTGTGACCGCGCGGTCATGCACGCGCTGGGCGATGCGCGTGAGTCCGTCGGGGCCGTGATACACCGCATACATGCCCGCCATGACCGACAGCAGCACCTGCGCCGTGCACACGTTGCTGGTGGCCTTCTCGCGGCGAATGTGCTGCTCGCGCGTCTGCAGCGCCATGCGTAGCGCCGGCGCGCCTTCCACGTCGCGCGACAGACCGATGATGCGCCCCGGCAGCAAGCGCTTGTATTCGTCCCTGGTGGCGAAGAATGCCGCGTGCGGCCCGCCGTAGCCCATGGGCACGCCGAAGCGCTGCGAACTGCCCACCACGATGTCCGCCCCCCATTCGCCCGGCGGCGTGAGCAGGCAGAGCGCCAGCAGATCGCTCGCCACGATCACCATTGCCCCGTGCGCATGCGCCGACTCGGTGAGCGCGCGATAATCGACCACCGCGCCATCGGTGCCCGGATACTGGAGCAGCACGCCGAACACCGACTCGTCGAGGGCAACGTCACGCGCGTCGACCACCTTCACCGTCACGCCACGCGCCGTCGCCCGCGCTTCCACCACGGCGATCGTTTGCGGGTGACAGTCGGCCGCGACCAGCAGCACGTTGCGCGTGGCGCTGCCCTTGGACGCGTACGCGAGCGCCATCGCTTCAGCCGCCGCCGTGCCCTCGTCGAGGAGCGACGCATTGGCGATTTCAAGACCCGTGAGGTCGATCACCATGGTCTGATAGTTGAGCAGCGCCTCGAGGCGGCCCTGCGCGATTTCGGCCTGATACGGCGTGTACGCCGTGTACCACGCCGGGTTTTCCATCACGTTGCGCAGAATGACGTGCGGCGTATGGGTGCCGTAATAGCCCATGCCGATGAACGTGCGGTACATGCGGTTCTTGGCCGCAATCTGCCGCAGCGACGCCAGCACTTCGGCTTCGGAGCGCTCCGGCCCCGTATCGAGCGTCCCGCGGAAGCGGATCTGCTCCGGGACGACCGCGTCGATGAAGGCATCGAGCGAATCGTAGCCAAGCGCGGCGAGCATCTCCTGCTGTTCGGCAGGGCTCGGTCCGACGTGGCGCGGAATGAACGACTCGCCCGCGACCGGCGCGGGCGAGATGGTGCGCGTAACCATGACCATCCTCGAGAATAACGGGCAGCGCCAAGCGATCGACCCGCTCTGGCGACGGAAGCACAGGCACGAACTGGAGCCGGCAGCGTACGACACGACGGCCGTATGATAACTTAACGCGAATGAGGCACCGCCGATCCCACCGATTCGTCACCCGGATGACCGTCACCGCGCATGCGTGAGTCCGGACCGCTGTCGTCGCGCCCCCTCACGTGGCGCTGGTGGGACGACGGAGCCCACGGCGGCGTGACCAACATGGCCACCGACCAGGCCTTGTTGGATTCTGTGCGCCCCGATACCGCCACCTGGCGCTGGTACGGATGGGCCACGCCGACGGTGTCGTTCGGGCGCAACGAACGGATTGGGGGACGCTACACGCCCGAGGCGCTCGCCGCAGCGGGGCTGGATGCGGTGCGCCGCCCCACCGGCGGCCGCGCCCTGCTGCACGGGCGGGAACTCACCTACAGTGTGACCCTCCCGCTGGCGGCCGCAGTGCCGTGGCGCCACGCCTATGGCACCATCAACCGCCAGCTGCTCGCCCTGTTGCACCGGTTGGGCGTAAATGCCCACCTTTCCACCGGCCGCAGCGCCATCACGCCCGACGGACCGGTGTGCTTCGACGCGCCGGCCGAAGGGGAAATCACCGTCCACGGGCGCAAGCTGGTCGGCAGTGCCGTCTGGCGACAAGGCGGTGCCTACCTGCAGCACGGGAGCATCCTGCTGCACGACGATCAGGGACGGTTGGCGACGCTGGGGACATCGGCCGACGCATCCGCGCCGCCGCCGGCCGCCACCCTTGCCGCCTGCCTGCCGGCGCACACCGACGACATGCTGCGCCGGCTGGTGGTCGACGGCGCACGGCAGCTCGTGGCGCAACATGGGACCGTAACGGCATTCGTCGCCGATGCGGCGTGGCACGAGGCGCTGGCGTTACACCAGCGGCACTTCGCCGACCCCGCCTGGCTCTGGCGCCGCTAGGTGCGCCTCCGCATCGTACGGTCACCGATACCCTTCTCCTCCCGACTCGCGGCAATGTCCCCTGCCTTCTCCGTTCGTTCGCGCGCAACGCACCGTGGGGTCCTCGCAACGCTGGCGTATGCCCTCCCGCTCTGGGTCTTGACCGCCTGCGGGGGCACCGATGGGCCACCGGACGCTCCAGGTGAAGCGGGCGGCACGTTGATCGTGGTGACCCCCGCCGAACCGAGTACGCTCTTTCCTCCGCGAGTCATCGGCACACAGGGCGCCGCGATCATCGGCGCGATCTTCGACCGGTTGGCGGAGATCGGCCCGGCGCTCGAGACCTACGGCGACGAGGGTTTCCAGCCGCGGCTCGCCACCGCATGGCGCTGGGCCGCCGATTCGCTCTCCATCGCCTTCATGCTCGATTCGGCGGCGCATTGGCACGACGGGAAGCCGGTGCGCGCCGCCGATGTGGTCTACACCTTCCGCGCGTACACCGACGACAGCGTCGGCTCCGACGTACGGTCGCTCTTGGGCAACATCGATTCCGTCACGGCGCGCGATACCCGTACGGCCGTGTTCTGGTTCAAGCGTCGCATGCCACAGCAGTTCTACGATGCGACGTACCCGATGTACATCCTGCCCTCGCATCTGCTCGACACCATCCCCATGGCTCGTGTCGGACGGGCGCGCTTTGCCCGGAACCCGGTAGGCACCGGACGCTTCCGCTTTGCGCGCTGGGAGGCGGGCCAACGCATCGAGGTGACGTCCGACACCACGAATGCCCGTGGCCGCGCCAAACTCGATCGTGTGGTCTGGAGCCTTGCCCCCGACTTCGGAGCGGCCACGGTCAAGCTGTTCGCCGGCGAGGCGGACTTCCTCGAAATGGTGCGACCGGAAAACCTTGCCCAACTCGCGCAGACGCCGTCGTTGCGCATGGTCATCAATCCGTCGCTGACGTACAACTTTCTCGCGCTCAACCAGCGTGATCCTGCCGACAGCACCAAGCCACATCCGGTTTTTGGCGATTCGCTCGTGCGCCGTGCGCTCACCATGGGCGTCGACCGCGGCACGCTCGTGCGCAACGTGCTCGATTCGCTCGGCACCGTCGCGCTCGGACCGGCGCCGCGGGCGCTCATGCCCGACACCGCCGGCTTCACGCCGTTGCCGTACGACCCGGCCGCCGCCAGGGCCCTGCTCGACTCCGCCGGATGGCGTGACAGCAACCACGACGGCATTCGCGACCGCGACGGCCGCGACTTGGCATTCGACATGATGGCTCCCACCACCAGTGTCACCCGTCAGCGCTTTCTGGTGTTGCTGCAGGAGCAGTACCGGGCCATTGGCGTCAAGGCCACCCCCATGCTGCTCGACATCAACAGCTTGCAGGAACGCATCCCCGAGCGGCGCTTCGACAGCTATCTCGGCGGGTGGGCCGCCAGTCCCGGACTCGTGGGCGTGCGTCAGACGTGGATGTCCACAGGCGAAAGCAACGATGTGAAGTACCGTAGCCGGCGCTTCGACGTGCTCGTCGATAGCGCGCTGTCCTCGTTCGACCGGAACGCGAGCCGCACGCTCTGGTCGCGCGCGTTTCAGCAGGCGGTGAACGATGCGCCCGCCATTTGGCTGTTCGAGCAGCGCGCGCCCGTCGTGTTGCACCAGCGATTCATCGTGCCGGCGCTCCGCGCCGACGGCTGGTACGCCGACCTCGCCGAATGGCGCGTCGATCCGGCGCAGCGCCTCGCCCGCGATCGCATCGGGCTGGCGGCGCCGGGAGGCGGGCGCTGAGCACCATCCTCCGGCGCCTGGGCGCCCGGTTGTTGCACGGGGTGTTCGCCACGTGTGCGGCGGCCACCTTTGCGTTCGTCTGCGTGCAACTCGCGCCGGGAGATCCGGCCACCGCGCTCGGCGAAGGCGTGCCGGCGGCGGTTCGCGCGAGCCGACGCGCGCTGTACGGCTACGACGACCCGCTCTTCACGCAGTACCTCCGATGGCTGGGGGCCGTGCTGCGCGGGGATCTCGGGTGGTCCACGCTGCAGCAACGACCGGCGCTGGCGGTGCTGCGCGAGGCACTCCCCAACAGCCTGATGCTCGTCGTGCCGGGTGTGCTGGTGGCGCTCGTGGCCGGATCGGCGTTGGGAACGTGGCAAGCGACACACGCCGGATCGCGGCGGGATCGACTCAGCTCCACGCTCATCTTCGTCTTGCACGCCCTGCCGGAGTTCTGGCTGGCGCTCCTGCTGTTGCTGCTGTTCAGCGTCGTATGGCCCGTGCTCCCCAGCGGGGGCATCGTGAGCGATTGGCACGTGTACATGACGCCCGGCCAGCAATGGCTCGACCGGTTGCGACATGGCGTGCTGCCGGCGCTCGTGATTGCGCTCTTCGATACCGCGACCGTGGCCCGTTATCAGCGGGAGAGCATGCGCGACGCACTCGAGCAGCCGTGTGTGCGCACGGCACTGGCGGGCGGACTACCCGCGTGGCGCGTCTATCGTCGGGCGTGGCGCGTGGCGCTCCCGCCGGTCCTGACCGTGCTGGGCTTCGTGGTGCCGCTCAACATTCTCGGCGTGGTCTTTGTCGAACAGGTGTTCGCGTGGCCCGGCATGGGGCTCACGCTGTACAATGCCATCAATGCGCGGGATTACGATGTGGTCAGCGCATGCGTGATCGTCGGCGGGTTGGTGATCGCGGTCGCGTCGATCGTCGTCGATCTGGTCCGCGATCTCGCCGACCCCCGTCTCGCACCGCAGGGCGACGCCCCCGCGATCGGCGTGGCCGTGGCCGCCCCGGGCGTATGACCGCGACGCCCGCGCCTCGCGCCGCCTGGCGCTCAGGCGTCCTCCTGACGGTGCTGCTGGCGACGATCGCCGCGGCCGCGCCGTGGATCGCGCCGTATCCCCCGAACGCGATGCTCGACGTCATTCGGCTCAAGAGCCAGGCGCCCTCGGCAGCACATCTCTTCGGTACCGACGCGTACTCGCGCGACGTGCTGAGCCGGGTGCTGTACGGGGCGCGCGTGTCGTTGGGGTTTGCGTTGTCGGCGGTCACGATCGCGCTCGCGATCGGCACGGCATACGGCGCCGCGATGACCTTCGCACCGGCACCGGTGCGCACCGTGCTGCGCCGATTGCTCGACGTCGCGTTCTCCGTACCGCGCCTGCTCGTGCTGCTCGCCATCGTCGGCGTCTCCGGTGCGCTCACCGTACCGGCACTGGTCCTGCTGATGGGATTCACGGGCTGGTACGCCGTCGCCCGCATGGTATCCGACGAACTGGCAGCACTGTCCACCCGTGACTTTGCCCTGGCGGCGCGAGCCAGCGGCGTACCCACCGTGCGCATGCTGCGGCGGCACCTGTTGCCGCATCTGGCGCCGATGCTCATGACCGCCGGCGCCTTCAGCGTGGCGAGCACCATCAGCCTCGAGGCCGGCCTGAGCTTTCTGGGCCTCGGCATTCAGCCGCCGACCGCCAGTTGGGGTAACATCATGCGGGAGGGCGCCGGAGCCGTCCAGACCGAATGGTGGCTCACGATCTTCCCCGGACTGGCCACGGTGCTGCCGGTCCTTGCCTGCAACGCCGTCGGCGACGCCTTGCGCGACCGCTTCGTATCGGTCCAGTTTGCCGAGTCTGCGCCGCCATCGGCCGTGGCCCCTTCCCTCCAGCAACGCCCGTGACGTCTCCTTCCGCGCACCAGAGTCTGCTCGACGTGCACTCGCTGCAGGTGGCGTTTCCCGGCGCTGCGGGTACCGTGCGCGCCGTCGATGGCGTCGCGTTTACCGTCGAGCAGGGGGAGACGGTGTGCCTCGTCGGCGAGTCGGGGTGCGGGAAGTCGCTGACGGCGCTGTCGTTGCTGCGCCTTGTTCCGCCCCCCGGACGCATTGCCGCGGGCAGCCAGATCCGCTTCGCCGGCCGCGATCTGCTCACGCTCGACGAGCCGTCGCTGCGCAGCATTCGTGGTCGGCACATGGCGATGATCTTTCAGGAGCCAATGACCGCGCTCAACCCCGTCCTGACGGTCGGCGACCAGATCGCGGAGGTCGTGCAGGTGCACACCACGCACTCGCGTCGCGAAGCGTGGGAGCAGGCGGTCGCCATGCTCGCGCAGGTCGGGATCGCCGATGCGCCCGCGCGCGCCAAGCAGTATCCGCACGAACTGTCCGGCGGCATGCGACAGCGCGTCATGATCGCCATGGCCCTCGTGATGTCGCCGCGCCTCGTGATCGCCGACGAACCGACCACGGCACTCGACGTCACCATCCAGGCGCAGATTCTCGAACTGCTCCGTGACATGCGCGAGCGAACCGGCATGGCGCTGTTGCTCATCACGCACGATCTGGGGGTCGTCGCCGAGATGGCCTCGCGCGTCATCGTGATGTACGCCGGCCGTATCGTGGAAGAAGCGCCGGTCGACGCGCTCTTTGCCACTCCGTCGCACCCGTACACCGCAGGTTTGCTCGCGGCCATGCCGCGTCTTGGACAGGAGCAGGAGCGCCTCACCACCATTCGCGGATCCGTGCCGCCGCTTGGCGCGTTACCGAGTGGCTGCGCCTTCCGCGATCGCTGCCCCTATGCCTTCGACCGGTGTGCCGCGGACGCGCCGGCGCTCGCCCAGGTCGGCCCTGCGCATCGTGCGCGCTGTCATCTGGTGCAGGAACCCGCGCGCCGCGCGGCGGTGAGCCCGCCGGAGCGTCCCTCGTGAGCGGCAACGGCACTCCGCTGCTGTCCGTCCGCGGGCTGACCAAGCACTTCCCCATTCGCCGCGGCATTCTGCAGCGGGTCACCGGTACCGTAAAGGCCGTCGACGAGGTGTCGTTCGACGTCGCGCGTGGCGAGACTCTCGCGCTGGTCGGGGAATCGGGATGCGGCAAGACGACGACGGGACGCGCGTTGCTGCGCCTCGTCGAACCGACCCGCGGCTCGGTGCACTTCGACGGGACCGCCGTCATGGCCCTCGAGGGAGAAGCCTTGCGGCGCATGCGGCGTCACATGCAGATCGTCTTTCAGGATCCGTATGGATCGTTGAATCCGCGAATGACCGTCGGCGCGGCGATCAAGGAAGGTCTCATCGTGCATGCGCTCGCCGAGGGCGCGGAGGCCGACCGTCGCGTCGCCCAGCTGCTCGACGAAGTCGGGCTGCGCGCGGAATACGCGGCGCGCTATCCGCACGAGTTTTCGGGGGGGCAGCGGCAGCGTGTCGGCATCGCGCGCGCACTGGCGGTGGAACCGTCGTTCATCGTGTGCGACGAGCCGGTCTCGGCACTCGACGTCAGCGTGCAGGCGCAGGTGGTGAATCTGCTCCGCGATCTGCAGCGGGAGCGCGGACTCGCCTATCTGTTCATTGCCCACGACCTGGCCGTGGTCTCGCACATGGCCGATCGGGTGGCCGTGATGTACCTCGGCAAGATCGTCGAGCTCGCGACGCGTGCCCAGCTGTTCGGCACGCCGCGTATGCCGTACACCACGGCGTTGCTCTCGGCGGTGCCGGTGCCAACACCGGGGGCCGTCCGGCAGCGCGTGCTGCTGCACGGCGATCCCCCGTCACCGGCACACCCGCCCACCGGGTGCGTGTTTCATCCCAGGTGCCCGCATCCGCTCAAGGATGCCGCGTGCACCCGCATCGTCCCGCCGCTGGAAGAGAAGGTGCCCGGCCACTTCGTCGCGTGCATCAAGGAACCCCCCACCTCCGTCCCCACCTCGTGAGCACCGACGTGACCACCGACGTGACCACCGACCGCGCATTTTTCGGTCACCCGAAGGGCCTTGGCCTGCTCTTCGCGACCGAAATGTGGGAGCGCTTTTCGTACTACGGCCTGCGCCCCCTGCTCGTGCTGTTCATGGCGGCCGCACTCAACGATGGCGGCTTCGGCCTCGAGCGGACGCAGGCGTCCGCGATCGTCGGCATCTACGCGGCGAGCGTCTATCTCGCGTCGCTCCCCGGCGGGTGGATTGCCGACCGGTGGCTCGGTCTGCGTCGCGCCATTCTCATCGGCGCCGTGCTCATTACCGCCGGACACCTCGCGATTGGCGTCTCCGGTGTTGCCGGTCCGGGTGTCGGCAAGTCGTTCTTCTTTCTCGGCCTCGTCTTCATCGTGCTCGGCACGGGGCTGCTCAAGCCGAACATCTCCGCCATTGTCGGCGACCTGTATCCTGAAGGCGGCGCACGTCGCGATGGCGGCTTCTCGATTTTCTACATGGGCATCAACACGGGCGCGTTTGTCGGGCAGCTCGTTACCGGGACTCTCGGTGAACGCGTGAGCTGGCACTGGGGCTTCGGGGCAGCCGGCATTGGCATGGCCTTGGGCCTGGTGAGCTTCTGGCTGTTTTCCAACAAACTGCTGGGGCCCATCGGTCAGGACATCGTGCGCAATCCCGACGCCGCAGCGCAGGCGCGTCAGGAAGCGATGGTGCGCAACAGCACCGTCGCCGGACTGGGACTACTCGCGGTGGTGTTTGCGCTGGCGGCCAGCGGCGTCGTGGCCATCGACCCGTTGGCGGTTGGTGGCGCGATGACGTTCGTGCTCGTCGGCATTGCGGTCGCGTTCTTCGCGTACATTTTCGCGTTCGGCGGGCTCACCCGCGACGAGAAGAAGCGCAGCGCCGTCATCTTCGTGCTGTTCGTCTTCGCCGCCATTTTCTGGGCCGCATTCGAACAGGCGCCCACGTCACTGCAACTGTTCGCCAACGACTTCACCAACCGCAACCTGTTCGGCTTCAGCATGCCGGCCACGTGGTTCCAGTCGGTCAACTCGCTCTTCATCATCATCTTCTCGCCGGTCTTCGCGGCGCTCTGGCTGGGACTCGCCAAGCGAAACCTCGATCTCTCCAGTCCGGCCAAATTCGCGCTCGGCCTCGCGCTCGCGGGCCTGGGCTTCCTGCTCATGGTCTTTGCCGCCAACAAGGTGGTGGCCGGCGGCGGCAGTGTGCTCGTCTCCCCGTGGTGGCTCATCTTCAGCTACCTGCTGCAAACCTGGGGCGAACTGTCGCTCAGCCCCGTGGGCCTTTCGTCGATGACGAAGCTCGCCCCGCGCCGGTATGTGGGACAGATGATGGGGATCTGGTTCCTTGCGGCGTCGGTCGGCAACCTCGTGGCCGGCCTCGTGGGCGGCCATGTCGACCCGACCAAGGTGGAGCAGACGCCGGCGGTGTTCAGCTGGACGGCGATCGCGCTCTTTGTCAGCACCGTGGTGTTGCTGGCCATGGTGGTGCCAATTCGGAAGATGATGGCGAACGTGAAGGCCTGAACACGGGGTGATTGATCCGGCGGTCAATCGGCATTACGGCCACGTAAACAGCGACGTCGGCGCCGTCCGCTCTCTGCTCCGCTCCACATCACGCGTATCGCGCCAGAAGGTCCGGCTGCGGTCGATCGACGACACGCGCAGTTCGAAGTGCTTGAACGGGTCCGTACCCACTGGCACCCCAAGGTCGAGCCGCCACAGGCGGCGGGAGCGGGGCGGGACAGCGGCCAACAGCGACACCCCGAAGGCGCCGCGCCACGGCGTATCCACCGAGTAGGGCACCGAGCGCTCGGCCCACAGGCGTCCTCCTTCGGCAAACGCGGCGAGCCCCACGTCGGCCACATTGAGGCGCGTGGGAATCACGAGCCGTTGTTCACCGCGCAACACCAGCCGACGCGCACCGGGCTCGCGTGAGCGCCGATAGCCAAGCAGTCCGCCTTCGCGGTCGGCAAGTGACACCTGATACGGTGCCTGCATGCGGCGCCCGGTCGCCCATTCCGCCTGCACAACGGTGGTCTGTCGCACCGCCGGCCGGAAGTACCAAGCAGCCCGCCCGCTCCCCAACACGTTCTCCCACCGGTCGCGGTCGACACTGTAGCGCGCTTCGGTAATCCCCTGCGCGCCGGCAAACCATTTCTGGCCGCCCCAGCCGAGATAAATGTTGGTGGCAAGAAAGCGATCGTTATCCGTGACAGGACCGATGCGCAGCGAATGGCCAGCCGCCACACCAACCTGGATGCCCACGCGAATGTCCTGCGCGCCGGTCAGCGCGTCGAAACCGAGCACCGGCACGAAGCGAATGGCGCGGAATCCCAACAGCAGATTGGCCCGCATCACGTTCTGCGCAATGTAGGGGCCGGGCGGGGCGCCGAGCGTGTCGCGCCGCGGTCCCTCACGGGGCAGCAGCAGCGCCACGGAGTCCGTTCGCTCGTCTTCCCGCGTGAGCGAGAATCCGACCAACTTGAGACGACCAACGGGGCCCACGCGGGTCAGCGCGGCAATGTTGCCATAGGCGCGCCGTACGTTCACCGCGTTCTGCGCTACGGGGCCCCGCAACAGGAGCAGCGGTTCGCGGGTACCGCCAACGCTTGCCACCCACGCGAGACGTTGCAGATCTGTGTAGTACGGCCGGACCACGTCGAACTGCAACTGCTGACCGAACGGGTTGCGACGCGCCTCGAAGCGTAGTTCGTCGCGACGCCCCAAGAACTGATAGTCGGTGTAGCGTACGCCCAGGACATCGTTGTATGCCAACCCGTCGCGCCACTCCACCGACGCCTGCGTGGCGTTCCCGCCCACGTTGCTTTCCCCGAGCCGGATTCCGCGAAACACCGGCCCTTTCCCACGAAACATCGGTTCGAACTGCAAGCTGAAATCGTCGCGCGTTGCCACCTCGAGGAGCACACCACCGGCGCCATCGTCGTACGCGCGAATGCGTGCGTCCACGAGGTACGGTTGGGCGCGCAGAATGCGCTCCGATTCCGCACGTTTGATCTGATTGCACGGCTCACCGACCTTGAGCAACACGAACTGACGAATGACGTCGTCGCGGGTGTTCGTATGCATCGCGCGCACCGTACGACGTACCCATTCGAGGTCGCGCGGCAAGCGGTCGGTAAACGGCGGCTGGGTAATGACGATGATGTCGCTGATGACCTGTCCGGAACAACCGGTGACCGGCAGAACCCCCTGACTCGACGCCGGTGCCTGGCGGGCGGGGTCGCGGCCGGTCGTTTGCTGCGCGCCGAGCGGCACCACGCGCGGCGTGCTCAGGCAGAGGACGACGCCCGCCGTCACGGCGAGTGCCTGCAGCGCGAGAGGTGCCTTCGCGTGTGCGCGGCCCCACCGCGACCGGCCATCCATCATTTCCCGAGCTGTTGCTTGAGGGCGGCCAGGCGGGCTTCCGCATCCGCCGTACGCTCGGCCCGACTCCGTCGAGCCGGCGGCGGTGGCAGGTCGACGCCGGCCGCAGCCGGATCGTCGGAGAGCAGCGCATCGACTTCACGCGCTGCGGCCGCTTCGGGAGACGACGGGTCGGGCGCGAAGCCCGACAGCACACGCGTGAGTTCCGCGCTCATGCCCTCGTACTCCCGCTCGGCGAGATCGAGTTCCTGCTGCTGGACCATGCGCTTGGACTCCAGCATCGCCACGCGTTCGGCGTGCTGCGCCGCGAACCGTTCGGCAATCGCCACGGTCTCCGCATCGTCGATCTGCGCCGCCAGCCCCTGGCGCCGACGGACGGTGTCGAGTTCGCCCTGCTCGGCCTGCAGGCGCGTTTCCGTCGTGGCCAGCGCGGCGCGCATGGCCTGAATGGCCAGCTTGGCGTGAACCATGGCCTCCCGCATACCGCGGCCCATGCGGCGGCGCTCATCGGGGTCGAGGCGGGGGGAGCCCTGGCGCCGCGTATCACGTAGCTCGTCGAACATCCGTGAAAGCTAGACCGCTACTCGAGCGAACGCGATACGGACCGGAAATCGACCATTCAGCGCCCTTCACCACCATTGGAGCGCTCAGCCTGTTATTATCGACGCACAGCAGTACGTCCGTGTCGGGACGCCGAACGTCCCGCCGCCACGCCCGACCGCCCCTCAATCGCCCCTGTGCTCTACCTCGCCATTCCCGCGCACAACGAAGTCGCCACCATCGGCGTGCTGCTTTGGCGGCTCCGCACGGTGCTGGCCGAGTTTCCGCGGGAGTACGAGGTGGTCGTGTACGACGATGCGAGCACCGATGAGACGGCCGTGGTCGCCGAGCAGTACGAGCGGGCGATGCCCGTATCCGTCCTCCGTGGCACGACGCGCCTGGGCTATGCCGGGGCGGTAGACGCCTTGCTGCGGCATATTGCCGCACAGACGCGCTATCCGCGTCGTGATGCCGTGCTGCTGCTCCAAGGCGATTTCACCGATCCGCCGGGCATCGTGCCGGAGTTCGCGCGCCGATTCGAAGGCGGCGCCGACCTCGTGGTGGGCGAGCGGCGCACGGTCGCCGATGCCCCGACGGCCGTCAAGCGGTTGTTCACGTACGGGCACTGGGCGATGCGCCCGTTCGTCACCGTGGACGGCGTCAAGGATCTCACCGCGACCATGCGCTTGGTGCGGATCTCGGCGTTGCGCGAAGCCATTCGCGTGGCCGGGAACGCCCCATTGGTGAGTGGGGACAGCTGGACCGCCAACACCGACCTGCTGCTCAGCCTCGCCCCGCACGCCCGCCGTGTAGAGGGCGTCCCCATGGAGCCCACTTATGGCGTGCGCATGCGTGACACGCGGCGTGTGGCCATCTCCGACGCGCTCGGCGTGCTCAAGTGGGCCTGGGGCGCCCGCGGACGCCGCGCGGTGGTCGGCTCGTCCGCCCCAGAGGGCGGGGCCGAGGAGCGCCGTGGCCCGCGTCCCGGCGGCAAGCGCCGCGACGAGGCGCCGGAGCTCTCCGTCGAGCGGTTGCGCGAAAAGGTGCGTGAGCGCGACGGCTCGCGTGGCATAGATGGCGAGAGGGCTCCCGATCCGCGTCGACGCCGCACCCGCGAGCGCGGGACAGAGACGGAACGTGCGGGACGTGCGGAACGTGCGGACAGGCCGGAGCGCCCCGAGCGCTTGCCGCGGGGCGAGCGTCCCGGTCGCCCCCCCCGTGAGGGAACCGACAAGGCTGGCGCTCCTCGCGGCGAACGCGCCGGCGAACCGCGTGCTCCGCGCCGCCGGGAGCAGCCCCCCGCCTTTGCCGACGCGACGCTCGAACTCGACGATCCGTTTGCCGCGCCCATGCGCCGCGAAGCGCGCCCGCAAAGCGGGGGGGAAGTCGGCGACGAGCGCCCCTCGCCGGCTCCCGAGGCCGGCGAGGCCACCAGGGAGGCACCGGTCGCCAACGCCGTAGACGCAGCGGACCGTGCTGCGCTCGCGGCTCGGCCAACGCGCGACCAGATTGCCGTCCCAAGCCCTACCGACGTCGCGGACAATGAGCGTGCCTACGACGTGGACGCCGCGTCGAATGGCGAGGACGCCGAAGACGCGGAGCCCGGAGCGGTCGACGCCGAGGGGCAGCCGGTGCGGAAGCGCCGGCGCAATCGCCGGTCACGTCGGGGGCGCCGCAAGAAGGAAGGCGGTACCGAGAGCGCATCGACCGGTGAGGGCACCGGGGGCGAGGCCGACGACGACGGCGAGCCGTCGCGCGCTCCCCGTGCACGCGAGACCGAGGAGGTCCGCTTGCTCCCCGGAGACCACATCGACGGCGAACCGGTTCAGCCGCGTCGTCCCCCGACCGTCGCCAGCGACGAAGACACGCCGGACGCGAAGATGGATACCGAGGCGTATACCGACGGCGACGACGGTGACGACGATGACGCTGGGGGCATCGAGCGCATGGCTGAAGGGGCTGCCCGCCCCCGCCGTCGTGGCCGTCGCGGCCGTCGCGGCGGTGCCCGCCGCTCGCGCGGGCGCAAGGAAAAAGGCGTGAGCGAGGGCAGCGCAGACGGCCCCCCAGACGCCCCACCCTTCGGCGAGAATTAAGCCCCCCCAAACTGAACGAGGCCCCGCGCACCTGCACGGGGCCTCGTTCGGTTTGTCGCGCGCCCGTTTGGCCGATACTCAGCGCCGGAACGCACGCACGATACGTTCGGCCGTTACCGGACTCACCAACCGGACGACGAAATACACCGCCGCGCCCAGCAGCAGCACCTTGATCGCGAGCCCGATCTGCCAGAACAGCAAGGCGACCAGCGGGCCCAACAATCCAAACACCACTTTGAGCGCCACAAGCCCCAACAGGGCGACGAGTCCAACGGTAAACAGGGTGCGGAGCATAAGCGCCTCAGCGCGAAAAAGGTCTTCCGGGTCTACGATTGATCAACCGGGAAGTTTCATCCGAGAGGAGAACACCTGCTATTATAACTTAAAGGGTTACGCGAGAGTTTCCTGAAACTGTGCACGGGGCTACCTTCCCCACTTCACGTCCCGGGCCCACCCCCGGGCACTACCGTGCCGATATGGCTGAGCAGCTCGTACAGATCATGGGGCGGCACCGCCGCGAGGTGCTTCCGGAACGGAAGCCTTCGTGGCTGAAGGTCAAGGCCCCGGGCGGGGACAAGTACATCCGCCTCAAACACATGATGAAGGAGCTCAAGCTCCATTCCGTGTGCGAGGAGGCGCATTGCCCCAACATCGGGGAATGCTGGCAGCACGGGACGGCCACCTTCATGATCCTCGGCAGCGTCTGCACGCGCAACTGCGCGTACTGTGCCGTCGCGCACGGCAAGCCGCCGGAGTACGACATCGAGGAGCCGCAACGCGTCGGCGAGGCCATCGCGCGCCTGGGTCTTCGGCATGCGGTCATCACGTCGGTCGACCGAGACGACCTCCCCGATTTCGGCGCCTTCATCTTCGCCGAGACCATCCGGCAAATCCATCAGCGCCTGCCGGGTTGTTCGGTCGAGGTGCTCGTCCCGGATTTCCAGGGGCACGAAGACTCCATTCGCGCCGTGCTCGACGCGCGGCCGGAGATCTACAACCACAATACGGAAACGGTCCCGCGGCTATTCAAGAAGGCGCGTCCGGGCGGACGCTACGAGCGCGTGCTGCAAATCTTTCGCACGGCCAAGCGAATGGCCCCCGACATCCCCACCAAGACGGGTATCATCCTCGGCCTCGGCGAAACCAACGAGGAAGTGGTTGCGGTCATGAAGGATCTGCGCGCGGTCGACGTGGACATCCTGACGCTCGGTCAGTATCTGCGTCCGTCCGATGCACATATCGAGCTCGACCGGTATGTCACGCCGGCAGAGTTCCGCGAGCTGTATGAAGTTGGCATGCGCATGGGCTTCAAACACGTCGAAAGCGGTCCGCTGGTTCGCTCCAGCTATCACGCCTGGGAACAAGTCCAGGCCGCATCACTCGCCTGACCACGCCGCCGCACCACCCAACACTCCCCCTGTTGTTCTGATGCCCGCCAAGAAGAAATCCGACCCCCAGGTGACCGTGAAGACGGACAACACCACCGCGCTGCACAAGACGCTGCTCTACAGCATGCTCCTGCAGCGTCGCTTCGAAGAACGGTGCGCCGAGATGTACGCGATCGGTCGCATCGGTGGCTTCTGCCACCTGTACATCGGGCAGGAGGCGGTGTCCACGGGCATCATCTCGCTGCTCCGCCCCGACGACTACATCATCACCACCTATCGCGATCACGGGCAGGCGCTGGCGCGAGGCATGACGCCCCGCGCGGTGATGTCCGAGCTCTTCGGCCGCCAGGACGGCTGCGCGAAGGGCAAGGGCGGCTCGATGCACATGTTCGACCAGCAGCTCGGCTTTTTGGGCGGCCACGGCATCGTAGGTGGCCATGTGCCGATCGCGTCGGGCGTAGGTTTCGCCATCCGGTATCGCGGCGGCGATCAGGTGATCGCCTGTTTCATGGGCGAATCGGTGGTGAACACGGGCGCGTTCCACGAGGCGCTCAACATGGCGGCGCTCTGGAAGCTGCCGTGCATCTTCATCATTGAAAACAACCGCTACGGCATGGGCACGGCGCTCGAGCGGGCATCGTCCATTCACGACATCTACAAGCGTGGCGCCTCGTACGACATGCCGCGCGACGTGGTGGACGGGCAGGATGTGATTGCCGTGCGCAAGGCGACCGCCGAGGCCATCGAGCGGGCGCGCAAGGAAAGCATGCCGACGCTGCTCGAAATTCGCACGTATCGCTTCATGGGCCACTCCATGTCCGACGCGGTGAGCGGTACGTACCGCACCAAGGAAGAGCTGGAGCAGTACCTCAAGCGTGACCCCATCACGCTGCACCGCCAGCGCATGGAAGAGGCAGGCGAAATCACGGTGGCCGAAGTCACCGCGATGGACGAAGAGATCAAGAAGATCGTGCAGGAGAGCATCGACTTCGCAGAAGCGAGCCCGGAGTTGCCGCTCGAGGCGCTCATGGAAGACATCCTCGTCGAAACCACGAGCTGAGAGCGCCACGACCATGCCATTGATCACGTATCGCGACGCTCTCAATCAGGCGTTGCGCGAAGAAATGCACCGCGACGATCGCGTTTTCCTCATGGGCGAGGAAGTCGCGGTCTATCAGGGTGCGTACAAGGTGTCGAAGGGACTGCTGCAGGAGTTCGGCGAGATGCGCGTGGTGGACACGCCGATCACCGAACTCGGATTTGCCGGGGTGGGCGTGGGCGCCGCGATGTGCGGCTTGCGTCCCATCATCGAATTCATGACGTGGAACTTCGCGCTGCTCGCCATCGACCAGGTGGTGAACGTCGCCGCAAAGATGCTGTACATGTCGGGCGGCCAGTTCCCCATGCCGATGGTGTTCCGCGGCCCCAACGGGGCGGCGTTGCAGCTGGGCGCGCAGCATTCGCAGGCGTTCGAATCGTGGCTCGCGCACATTCCCGGGCTCAAGGTGGTGGCACCGGGTACGCCGTACGACGCGAAGGGGCTGCTCAAGGCCGCCATCCGCGACGACAACCCGGTGTGCTTCCTCGAAGGCGAGATGCTCTACAACACCAAGGGCGACGTGCCCGAGGACGAGTACGTCATTCCGCTCGGCAAGGCCGATCTCAAGCGTGAAGGCGATCACTGCTCGCTCATCACGCACGGCAAGATGGTGCTGGTGGCCATGCAGGCGGCCGACCAGCTGGCGAAGGACGGGATTCGCTGCGATGTGGTCGATCTGCGCACCATCCGTCCCATGGACGTCGACGCGATCGTGGCGTCGGTGCGCAAGACGAATCGTGCGGTCGTGGTGGAAGAAGGGTGGGAAGTGTGCGGCATCGGCGCGCAGGTGGTCGATTATGTGCAGCGCCACTGCTTCGACGACCTCGATGCGCCGGTGCTGCGCGTGCATCAGGCCGACGCGCCCATGCCGTATACGAAGAGTTTGGAGAAGGCCGCCAAGCCCGACGTCCCCAAGACGATCGCGGCGGTGAAGCAGGTGCTTTACATCGACTGACCAGGTTCACCCCAAAGGCGATCACATGGCGACCAAGATATTGATGGAGGCGCTCTCCCCGACCATGGAGGAGGGGCGCTTGGCGAAGTGGACCAAGCACGTCGGCGACGAGGTGAAGTCGGGCGACACGATTGCCGAGGTCGAGACCGACAAGGCCATCATGGAGCTCGTCGCGCGTGGCGACGGCGTGTTGCGCGCGCGCTTCATCGAAGACGGTGCGACGGCCCTGGTGGGGAACATCATCGGCGTGATTGGGGCGGCCGACGAGGATATCTCGTCGTTCGGCTCGGGCGGTTCAGCCGCGGCGCCCGCGCCGCCGTCTGCTGATGCGGCGGCGCCGGCACCGGTCGCGGCGGCACCGGCGGCG